>Ga0255782_10000006_pt1 | contig 262036 bp, 229 predicted proteins | sample 101ome_26_FD_179980 | JGI IMG/M metagenome (GOLD analysis project Ga0255782, IMG submission 179980) | Coastal salt marsh microbial communities from the Groves Creek Marsh, Skidaway Island, Georgia - 101408AT metaG (version 2) | ecosystem: Environmental > Aquatic > Marine > Intertidal zone >...
GGTTGAACACAGACTTGGTGTAAGACACATCCAAATCCCAACCGTTTTGCAGATCGATTACCGCACCCAACTGCATGCGATCCATGGTTCGGTCTAGCTGCGAGAACGTGTTCAGCGGACGCTCGGCGGTTCCAGAATCATAGACCGTTCGGCCGATCATACGAGTCTTGTTTTCCAGTTCCATTGGAACGATACCGCGGTTAGCAGCATCCTCGATCAAACCCAAGTGATGGGTCGGAATCTTCAGCGCTACCGCATTCGGGTTCAGGGAGTTGTAACGGAAGAACTCTCCGCCATTGGCGCCCATTTCGAAGTACAGCTCAACGTTATCGGTCAAGTCATAGTGACCGGTCATGAACATCTGACGCGTGGACGATCGTCCCTGCAGCGGGAAGAATGTACCAAAGTCATAGGCACACAGTGCGTTGAAGTAGTTCTTCGCACCACCAATCACGTCCAGGCCATCAGCCGCTTCACAGCTAGGGTCCGCGTTGCCATAAGAGTTACCCTCTGGATCTCGAGGGAACCCGCCAGCTACCTCATCGCCAGCTGAGTACGCAGTACCGTCAGCCAATGTGCCGTCAGCAGCCCATACGGCAGGGAGCGTATCGCCATTCGCGTCTTTCAGCCGAGTGAAGGTACCGGGTTGACCGGTAGAGGAGAACGTAGAGCCGCCATAACGGTTATACAGATCGCCTACCGTGACCATGCCCTGAGACATCGCACCGGCAGAAACTACGATACCGCCGCGATCACCTTGCACACCGAAGATCATCTGAGCGTTGTTGGTATCACCCTTGCTAGCCTTCTCGATCAGGGAGTGCTCGAACTGCACATCCAGACCTTCAAAGTCTTTCTTGGTGATGAAGTTCACGACACCGGCGATGGCGTCAGAGCCGTACAGCGCCGAAGCACCGTCTTTGACCACTTCCATACGCTCAAGCGCAATGGTGGGTACCAAGGCTTGAATGTCGACAGCGGCGTTGGAGCTACCATCGTAGAAGGTGGCGACACTGCGCTTACCGTTAACCAGTACCAGCGTGGACGACATACCCAAGTTTCTTAGGTTTACCGTCATTTGACCCAAACCAGCTGCGCCGTTAAAGGTCGCTGATCGGGTTTCACTGCCTGACTGCCAAGGCAATGTGTTGATGACTTCCGCCATACCTTGAGCACCGATGTCCTCAATGTCTGCTGCGGAAACCACGGAAAGTGGTGAAGGCGTGTTCTCTGAAGATCGCTTCAGATACGAACCCGTCACTACAACTTCCTCTATCGCTTCTTCTGCTACTGCAACCGTCGCATTGCCTAGGGCAAGGACGCTAGCCGCGCAGACAAGACTACTGCGTAGCAGAGCCTTTTTCGTTAGATCAAGAATCATAGTTCTCCCCTGTCTATTTTTGAGCCCCTCTCCAGGAGCCTGTGTCCATACGCCCGCCAACCCACGCTGATCGGCCATATGAGCACCAAAAGTTAACATTTTGTAACAAAAAGAAAAGGGCTATTTCTCCATTTTTTGACCATTTTTCCCTTATTCCAGAACCGAAACGAAAAAAACGCTAAAAAACGTCCATTTTTTGTCCACCCAAACGTTACGGAGCTGAAACACCTATGGAAAATCCTCGAAAAACGGTTTTCTGAGCCTGTTTGTCAGCATCGCCCTTGCTTGATCAGCGTTACGCCACCAGTTGGGGTATGATGCGCCACCGCTGAACTCGGCTTCGGCTTTCTTTTCTCAGGATGCTCATGACCAACTCACTTCCGACCCCCGCTTCATTTGGGTCCCTCAAGCTGCGCCCTGAACTGCTGCAGACCCTGCAAGACCTTGGTTATGAAGCCCCTTCGCCAGTCCAAGCTCAGGCCATACCACATTTGTTGGAGGGACATGACATCTTGGGGCACGCGCCAACGGGCACCGGCAAAACCGCCGCATTCGCGCTGCCGCTCTTATCCCGACTGGACCTGCATCAATCCCAAGTACAAATCATGGTGTTGACGCCCACTCGAGAACTGGCCATCCAAGTAGCCGAGGCGTTTAAGGCTTACGCAGCCAATATCAAAGGGTTTCAGGTGCTGCCGATTTATGGCGGACAAGACTATGGCGGTCAGATTCGGGGCTTGAAACGCGGCGTCCACGTGGTGGTTGGCACTCCTGGTCGAGTCATGGACCACATGCGCAAAGGCACACTGAAGCTGGATCAGATACAGGCCATGGTGCTGGACGAAGCTGACGAGATGCTGCGCATGGGATTCATCGACGAAGTCGAGTGGATTCTGCAGCAAACTCCTGACGAGCGGCAGACGGCACTGTTCTCAGCCACCATGCCTAAAGCCATTGAGAAAATTGCCCGCAGCCACTTACGTGAACCCAAAGAGGTATCCATCAAGGCTAAGACCGCCACAGCGGACACCATCAGACAGCGATTCTGGTTGGTCGGCGGCATGCACAAGCTGGATGCCCTGACACGAATTCTGGAAGTCGAACCTTTTGACGGGGTGCTGATTTTTGTGCGCACCAAGGTCGCCACGACCGAACTGGCGGACAAACTGGAAGCGCGTGGTCATGCCGCTGCGGCCATGAATGGCGATATGCCACAGAAACAACGAGAGCAAATGGTCAATCGGCTTAAAGCCGGCAGCCTGGACATACTCATCGCGACGGACGTTGCCGCCCGTGGCTTGGACGTAGACCGCATCAGTCACGTCATCAACTACGACATACCCTACGACACCGAAGCCTACATTCATCGAATCGGTCGCACCGGTCGCGCCGGCCGCCAAGGCGACGCCATTTTATTCGTTGCCCCCCGGGAGCGCCGGATGCTCAGCACTATTGAACGAGCAACTCGGAAGAAGATCGAGCCGCTGACTTTGCCGACAACGGAAACCATCAACAACAAACGCATTGCCGATTTCAAACAGCGCATCACCGATACCGTTAAGCAGGATGACCTGGCTTTTATGCGAGGCATTCTGGAGCAGTACCAACAAGAAAGTGAACTGGCGCCCCTAGACATCGCAGCTGCCTTAGCAACCCTATCTCTGGGCCAGCGCTCGTTGCTGATCAAACCTGAAAGCAAAGCTCGTAACGAGCGAGCGGCCCAATCCAAAGGCCGGGACCGTGACTGGGAGCGGCCCCGGGAACGGGAAACTAAGAGGCCGGCCAGGGAAGCCCGAGAAAGATCTGGGGACAAACGCAGATCCTCTCTTACCGCGGCAAGTCATGATATGGAACTCTTTCGCATTGAAGTGGGGCACCAGCATGATGTGGAGCCAAGAAACATTGTGGGCGCCATCGCCAATGAGGCTGGCCTGGACGCACAAAATATTGGACGCATCGATATTCGCGACGACCACTCGATCGTGGAACTGCCCTTGGGTATGCCCAAGCCAATTTTTGCGGACCTAAAAAAGGCCTGGGTATGCGGTCAAAAGCTCAATATCTCCAGACTCGATAGCTCAGGCCATCAAACTGGCCGCCAGCCCACCAAAAGAGAGCAACGGCCAACCAAGCGAAGTCACAGTGAGATGGAGGGCAAAAGCCCCAACGGCGCTAACAAGGGACGAACCAAGAAAGGTTCTTTACCCAAGAGCAACGGTGGCGCCACTAACAAGACCAGCAAGGCTGTGAAGCAAAAAGGCAAAGCGGCCACCCCATCCAAAGCCGGGGGACGGTCAAAAAAATCCTCGGACTAGCGGAATCTGCGGGCCAGCGCAGCTAGTGGAGCCGCCTCGTTCCGGTTGCCGTTGCCGTGGCCGGCCTGATTTGCCGGGTTAGGCTTCCCTCGCGCACGTAACTCATTCACAGCAAAGGATTTTTGTCTAAATCGCGTGAATCACAAGTTACGTTTAATACACTCGGATTTCACCCGCTTAGACGCATATTTATCCTGCCTTGGAGGTGTTGCCCGGTGCTATCCCCTCTCCCCCTCTGCGCTACTTCACCTCCAAGGCATCCTTTCTTTCGCTATCACCTCTTTTTTCCGTCGCTTTTTATCGTGTTGCGTCGCTTAAGCAATAAGCTCAGGCCTTGGGAAAATACGTACATATACAGCAGAAACCCCAGCCAAAAACCGTAAGGATTGCGGCTGGGCTGAACCACGTAGCTCACAGCCAAAAAACCGCCAACAAAGGCGCCAACGGTGCCAAAGAAGAGGCAAAGATCCTTGAGTAAGTTCCTGAAGGTAGGCTGTGACATCGAACTTCCTGAGCGTTGTTTTCTGCATTCGTATGGGTCTTGCCGTTTGAACCGAAGGTACAATGCCTTCCTCGCAAGACTTCGCAGGACCAGATGTGAATATATGGGTTGATGCAGACGCCTGTCCAAGGGCCATCAAGCAGGTATTGTTTAAAGCTGCCGAACGGCTGCAAATACCTACAACCTTGGTTGCTAATCAATACATCCCAGTGCCGCCGTCCAAAGTCATCCGAGCCATGCAGGTGCCCCAGGGATTCGATGTCGCCGATAACGCTATTGTGGAACAAGCCCTGCCCGGCGACTTGGTCATTACCGCGGACATTCCGTTGGCTGCCGAAGTGGTGGCTAAAGGTGCCCTAGCCCTGAATCCTCGCGGCACTTTGTACACGGCGGAAAATGTTCGCGACTATCTGCAAAGACGCAATCGTGCGGAAGAATTGCGCTCGACGGGATTGATCAGCGGTGGCCCACCCGCCTTGGACAAAAAAGATGTTCAGACCTTTGCTAATGCTCTAGATCGCACACTAGCCAGGGCGAGCTCTCGCTAGACAATGAACGCCCTAGCGTAATTGCCCTAAGCGCTAGTTTTGTGGCCCATCCGTACGCATGGCGTATAGCACCTGACCGCGGCAACACAGTCGACCCTGTTCATTGACGATGTCCACTGAAACGGTACACAGCTGGCGACCACGTTTGACAACCGTTGCTATGGCATCCAGATACTGGCCATGGGCCTGCCGCAAGTACGTGATGGAGAGATCTGCGGTGCCCGCAGGCGAACTGCCCGGCATGGATTGACTGAAAACCGCAGCCACCGCTGCCATATCCACCATGGATGCCAGTACTCCACCGTTCACGCTACCGCCAATGCCGGTTGGTGTGGTGGGAGTAATGGACAGCCTCAGGCGCGCTAGATCCGGCGAAACCTCGGCGATGGTGAGACCCATGTACTGATGAAAGGGGTTGTCGTTGAAGCGTTGAAAAAAGTCGTCTGGACTGGCCTCGGCCATGTGTCGTTCCTTTTACTGTTCTGCTGTTCTGCTGTTTTGCTGTTGGACCCGGCACGGGCCACGGGTGTTTTACCGGCGCTTTGGAATCTTTTTACGATTTTTTTCTGGGCGCTGGCCTTTCAAGAACTTAAAGCCCGTTAGACAGTGGCTTTTGCCTTAGGACACCGATACACTCTCGCGCTCTCAGGCTGGGTGGCAGAGTGGTTATGCAGCGGACTGCAACTCCGTTAACGCCGGTTCGATTCCGACCTCAGCCTCCATTTTCCCTTTAGCGCCCCTGGGCGTGCCTTTTGGTCGGCAAACCCTGCAGCTCAACGCCTTTGCCGTCGCCCTACCGACGCTCTCCCTGCAGTGATCCCCAAGCCGCTCGCAGATACTGCCACATACTCCACAACGTCATGGCGGCTGCTACGTAGAGCAATGCGTAGGAAGCCTGCATCCAGGTGGTCCCTGCATCAGCGGGCTGGGCTAACAAAAGAACAGTGGCAATCATTTGCAAGGTCGTTTTCACCTTGCCCAAGTAGCTGACCGCAACGGTGACCGAGTCGTTCATTTCCGCCATCCATTCTCGCAGCGCACTGATCACGATCTCCCGCCCAACGATCACCAACGCCGGCAATGTTAGCCAGGGACTGCCGTGATAGGCCACGAGGATGATCAGGGCTGAGACCACAATCAGCTTGTCCGCCACTGGATCCAAAAACGCCCCCAAGGGTGTGGTTTGATTGAGCTTGCGAGCTAGGTAGCCGTCTAACCAATCCGTGGCCGCCGCCAAGGTGAACAGCGCGCTGGACAGAAGAATGCTCCAGTCTTGCTGGACCATATATAGGGCGACAAATATGGGGATCAGTAAAATTCGACTAACGGTCAACAGATTTGGCAGGTTCAAACGTCTTTCCTGGTTGTGGCCTAAGATGATTCATCATCGCTCTGCGGCGTGATTACTCATGCAAGGCACTGTAGATCTGATTGGCTATGGTGCCACTAATGCCCGGAACTTTCGCCAGTTCTTCGATACTGGCGCCTCGCACGCCGGCCGGACTACCAAAATGCACCAACAATTGGCGGCGGCGTTTGGGCCCAACCCCAGCGATTTGCTCCAGTTCGCTTTGTTTGCGTTTTTTGCCGCGCTGGGCGCGGTGTCCGGTAATGGCGAAGCGATGAGCCTCATCCCGAATGTGTTGCAGTAAATGGCCGGCCTCGGAACGGCCGTCGATCACGATCTCTTGCTCACCCAAGAAAAACCGCTCGGCGCCGGAAATTCGTTCCACGCCTTTTGCGATACCGAGCGTTTTTACCGATTCAATGTTCAGCTCCTGGAGCACTGCTAACGCTCTACGAACTTGACCAAGACCACCGTCGATAATCAACAAGTCAGGCATCTCCCCTTCGCCCTTGCTTAAACGGGTATAGCGCCTGCGCAACGCCTGCTCCATGGCGGCATAGTCGTCGCCCCCGGTAATGCCGTCGATGTTAAAGCGGCGATACAGGGAGTTTTGCGGCCCACTGGTATCAAACACCACACAGGAGGCCACCGTTGCTTCGCCCATGGTGTGACTGATGTCAAAACACTCCAATCGCCGGGGCATTTCATCCAAACCCACAGCGTCCTGAAGATTTTGAAACCGAGCCAGCATATGGCTTTTGTCTGCCAAGTAGCTGCGTAAATTCAAGCTAGCGTTGTCCCGGGCCAAGGAAAGCCAGCGAGCCCGCTGGGCACGCACGTCCTTACTGATTTGAATGGTGCGCCCGGCCCGCTCCGCCATAGCAGCAGCCAGCACGTCAGCCTCTGCTGGCAAATGGCTAACGACAATGGACTTAGGAATATCACGTTGCCCAGAAGCCAAATAGTATTGCGCTAAAAAGGCGCCTAAGAATTCTTCTGACGCTAACGACAAATCGTTTTTGTTGTAATAGGTGCGCTGACCCAATACCCGCCCGTCGCGAACAAAAATGGCCTGCACGCAGTTCTGACCGCCCTCTTCAGCAAAGCCAAACACATCCACGTCACCCGCAGCCCCGTGCACGTATTGCCGTTCTTGGATTTTGCGCAGCTGCAAAATCTGGTCACGGTATTTGGCAGCTCGCTCGTAGTTTTGTGCTTCGGCGGCAGCTTCCATTTTGATTTTGAATTGATCCAGTACATCAATGCTCTTGCCTTGAAGGAACAGAACCGCCAGCTCCACATCCTCGGCATAGTCCTGTTGATTGATCAAACCCACACAGGGAGCACTGCACCGCCGAATCTGATGCTGTAAACATGGGCGGGATCGATTTTTGAAGTAACTGTCTTCACACGGGCGAATCATGAACAGACGTTGCAGCACGTTAAGACTGTCTCGAACCGCGGCGGCGGAGGGAAAGGGACCGAAGTATTTACCAGCGCCTTTTTTCAAGCCGCGGTGGAAAGATAAACGCGGGTATTCGTCCTGAGTAGAAATGTGCACAAAGGGATAGGACTTATCGTCTCGCAACAAAATATTGTAAGGCGGACGATCGGTTTTGATGAGACTTTGTTCCAGCAGCAGCGCTTCGGTCTCGCTCTTGGTGACCGTGGTTTCGATGCGATGGATCTTAGCCACCATGGCCATGGTTTTTGTGGCTAACCCAGAGGCACGAAAATAGCTAGAGACGCGATTTTTAAGATTGCGAGCCTTGCCCACGTAAAGCACTTTGCCCTGGGCATCCAGCATCCGATACACGCCGGGTTTGCGTGTGAGGTTTTTCAAAAAGTGTTCGGCGTCGAATGCTGACTCAGACATGGGCGCACTATAGCGATGGCAGCACCGACAGAGAACCGCTGATTGCCAGTGGGTTCACTTCTATCCACGTGGAAAACCCGGCGGTACAACACAAAAACGGGGATCACTAATCATCGGCAAACTTGCGTGCTTCGAGTTAAGCGAACCTCCCTTCGGAGCAAAACATCAGCCCAGTGTTGCTCGAATATCAGCCAGAACTTGGTCAAACATTCGCTGGGTCAAGCGCCCGGTATTTACGTTCAGACGACTGGGGTGATAACTGCTGAAAAGAGTCAAATTCTGAGCCAGTTGAATCGAATCGCCATGAGCAAATTGACCTGAGTTAAAGCCAATCAGTCCTCGCAACGCTTGAAAAGCATCTCCGCCCAAACACAGCAGCACTTTGGGTTTAGCCCGAGGCCCGGGACTAAAGGCTGTTAGCTCTTCCCGCAAAAAAGACGCACAAGCGGCTTTTTCTTCTGCCGCGGGACGGTTCTTGGGAGGTAAACACTTAACGATGTTCGTGATACATGTCTGAACCAACTGCGCTTCCTCAGCCCTAGGGCTGGTCGCGAAGCCATGCCGGTGCAGGGCCGCAAATAAAAAAGCACCACTGGCGTCGCCGACAAATCCCCGGCCCGTGCGGCCAGCACCATGAAGGCCCGGCGCTAAACCCACCACCATCAATCGAGGACGCGACGCGCCCCATGGAGGCACAGGGGCGCAATGATGCTGCGGAAAAAGTCGTTGCTGCTGCTCATGATAAGCAACAAGGCGCGGGCAGCGCCGACACGACGTTACCCGTTTGCGCAATTCAGCTAATGAGCCAGTCCTCTCTTGGGTATCCAATTCACCCTCTTGCCGCGATTTTGAGGGTGCTGAGAATAACGGCTACAAGCCTCCGTCGTCTCGCTTTGGCGCCCTAGCGCTGGTTTTTTCCTTCGCTACTTTGGCAGCCTGGGGACCTTTAGCCTTTGGGCTGTCGGTTTTCCCTTTGTTGGCTTTTGGTCCGTCGCTCGCCGGGCTTATAGCTGCAGGGTTGCTCGTCAGCGGGACATCTAAAGCCAATGGATCTTCGCTTTTCACGCCGTCCGTCGCGGCTCCCAGTTCAATCACGTTGTAAAGAACGGCCAACTTAGTCAGCGCCACATCGTTATCCACCTGGAGTTTGTCGAAGATCCGATAGCGGTAGCTGTTCACGGTTTTAGGCGACAAGTGCAGAGACTGGGCTATGGTGGCCGGGGCCTGACTATCCAGGACCATTAGCAGCACCTGCAGCTCTCGGACAGAAAGTTGCTTGAAGGGATCATCGGCCACATCACCGTAAGCAAATCGCGCTAGATCTCGCGCTACCCGCTCGGATATGTAGCGCTTACCGAAGCGTAGTTTGTAGAGCGCCTGAGACAGCTCTTCTGCCCCAATGTCCTTGCCTAAGTACCCATCAAAGCCCGCCCGCAGCGCCTGCACCGGCATGGGCTGATCGACCCAATGGGTAAGAGCGACGACACGAGTTCCGATATGGAGGCGTTTGATACGCCTAAGCACCTCAAATCCCAACATATTGGGAATGGACATTTCGATCAGCAAAATGTCCGGGGTGTACTGAGTTGAAAATTCAACCGCAGCCTCGGCGGTTGCTACTTCGCCCACAACACTGAATCCGCCTATGGACTCGATCAGCTTCACTAAGCCGGCGCGAAAGAGTGTGTGATGGTCAGCTAGTAAGATTGTTGTCATTTCACCTGCCCTCCTCTTTTTGGAGAGACAAAATAAAATGACTGATTCGCTTAAACAAAGGGTTAGCTTATTTTTCAGCGAATACCTACACAGCGTTGAGAAATAACCCGCAAAACCCTCTTAACTGCCCCAGCAGATGCATCTGCTGGGGCATGACTCGAGTCAAATCAGGAAAAAGCCTGTAGACCTGTCTGAGCACGCCCAAGGATAAGAGCATGAATATCGTGGGTACCTTCGTAGGTGTTGACGGTTTCCAGGTTCATCACGTGCCGAATCACTGGGTATTCGTCGGATATACCGTTGCCACCGTGCATGTCTCTAGCGACCCGCGCCACGTCCAGCGCTTTGCCACAGTTGTTTCGCTTCATCAGCGATATGTTTTCAATGGGCAGCGTGCCTTCGTCAAACATCCGACCCATACGCAGGCATCCCTGCAGGCCCAGGGCGATTTCGGTTTGCATATCAGCAAGTTTTTTCTGCACCAATTGATTCGCCGCCAGTGGCCGTCCGAACTGGGTGCGCTCTAGGGTGTAGGTTCGGGCTGCATGCCAGCAAGCCTCTGCCGCGCCCATGGCGCCCCAGGCAATGCCGTAACGCGCTCGATTCAAGCAACCGAAGGGACCCGCCAAGCCTTTTACGTTGGGCAACAAGTTTTCTTCCGGAACGAAGACATCTTCGAGAACGATTTGCCCGGTCACCGACGCTCGCAGGCTCATCTTGCCTTCGATTTTAGGCGTGCTGAACCCTTCAAACTCGCGTTCGACGATGAAGCCGCGGATCTCGCCATTTAGCTTGGCCCAAACCACCGCCAAATCCGCGATGGGCGAGTTGGTTATCCACATCTTTGCGCCGTTCATAATGAACCCGCCGTCTACTGGCTTGGCGTTGGTCACCATGCTGCTGGGATCGGAACCGTGATCTGGTTCGGTTAATCCAAAACACCCAACCCACTCACCGGTGGCCAGTTTAGGCAAGTATTTTTCCCGCTGGGCCTCGTTACCAAAGGCATGAATGGGGTGCATCACCAGGGAAGATTGCACGCTCATGGCAGATCGATAACCGGAGTCCACGCGCTCGACCTCTCTGGCCATGATGCCGTAGGAGACATAGTTCACGTTGGCGCAACCATATTTCTCCGGCAAGGTGGCCCCAAGCATCCCCATGGCACCAAATTCATTCATGATCTCGCGATCAAAAACTTCGTTGCGGAAGGCGTCCCGCACACGACTGAGCAGTTTGTCCTGGGCGTAGTCTCGAGCGGAGCTCTGAATCATGCGTTCTTCTTCAGAAAACTGATCTTCAAGCCGGAATGGGTCATCCCAGGCAAAGGGCGCTTTATCGTTACTCATTGGGGGTTCCTTTAAAATTCAGCGGCAAGGCTAAAGCAGCGCATGATGACCTGCAACACAATCAGCCCCTGGAGACCTTTTGCCCAAGTTTTTTGCCCAGGCAGGCACAAGAGCGCTTCGACGCAGCCTAACGGTCACGCTATCATTGCGCCTTTACTTGCCTAGGAATATCCCATGCACAATGCCGCTACGCTGCCGCCAGCCATGGACGAGGAAACTCTGAATCAACTCATTGATGTGGTCAGAAAGTTCGTCAATGAGCGCCTGATTCCCTTGGAAGCCCAAGTCGCCGAAGAAGACAAAATTCCCGAGGACGTGGTGCAAGAAATGCGTGAGATGGGATTGTTCGGACTGACGATTCCCCAGCAATACGGCGGTATTGGACTGAACACCTACGAAGAATGCCGCGTGGTGATGGAATTAGGCCGCACTTCCCCGGCGTTTCGATCCATCATTGGCACCAATAACGGCATTGGTTCTCAGGGCCTGGTCATGGACGGCACGGAAGAACAAAAGGCCTACTACCTACCGAAGTTCGCTAGCGGAGAGATCATTGGTTCCTTCGCCTTGACGGAGCCCGATGCCGGTTCAGATGCCGGATCACTGACCACTCGTGCCGTGCGCGATGGTGACGACTTTATCTTGAACGGCACCAAGCGCTACATCACCAACGCACCCAGTGCCCAGCTTTTTACGGTCTTTGCTCGCACAGACCAAAGCGTGGCCGGCGCCAAAGGGGTTAGCGCCTTTTTGGTCGATGCTGACACACCCGGAATCACCCTAGGCGCTCCCAATACCAAGATGGGTCAAAAAGGCGCCCATGTGTGCGACGTGATCTTTGATGATTGCCGTGTCCCAGCAGACCGTTTGCTCGGCGGTCCGGACAAGCTGAACAAAGGCTTTCAGAGCGCAATGAAAACCCTGGACCGAGGCAGAATTCACATCAGCGCACTGTCAGTCGGTTGTGCCGAGCGGCTCATTGACCTGTGCTTGGCCTATGGCAAAGAACGCAAACAGTTCGGCCAACCCATTGCTGAGTTCCAACTACTGCAGGGCATGATCGCGGACTGCAAGGCCGAGAGCTATGCCGCTCAATGCATGGTGCTGGACGCGGCGAAACGCCGAGATGCCGGTGAAGCCGTCAATACTCTCGCTTCTTGCTGCAAGCTGTTTGCCACGGAGATGGTCGGCAGAGTGGCGGATCGCGCGGTGCAGTTCCATGGCGGCGCTGGCTACATGGAAGAATATGCGGTTGCTCGTTTTTACAAAGACGTGCGTTTGTTCCGAATTTACGAGGGCACCAGCCAGATTCAGCAGAGCATTATTGCTCGGAACCTACTGCGGGATTTTGCTGGCTAGACGTCTACAAAGACTGGGATAGGAGCCGCGTGGCGCCTGCCCAGTTGCACCGTCACATGGCTACCGATAGGCGTTGATTTGGTCCCGCAGCAGCTTCGCTTGCTCACCGGCTTTATCAGCGTAATCTGCATCTGCGCCCGCATAGATGATGCCTCGGGAACTGGATATACACAGCCCGGCCCCATTGGCATCACAACCCACGGACACCACCGCTTGGACATCGCCGCCTTGGGCGCCTACCCCGGGCACCAGCAGCGGCATATCGCCGACACAGGCCCGAACCTGGCCAAGTTCCTCTGGATAGGTGGCGCCTGTGACCAACATGCACTGGCTATTTGTGTCCCATTCCCGCACTTGTCTGGCCACGCTCAAATACAGCGGCTCATCGGCCACCGTGACGCCCTGTATCCAATCGCTTCCCGGGTTACTGGTACGACAGAGCACGATAACTCCTCGGTCCTCATACTCTAAATAGGGAGCCAAGCTGTCGTATCCCAAATACGGGTTCACCGTTACTGCATCGGCTTGATAGCGCTGGAAAGCTTCCTTGGCATAGAGGGTTGCAGTGCTGCCAACATCGCCCCGTTTGGCGTCTAAGATCACGGGAATTTGGGGATGGTTGGCGTGGATGTAGTCGATGAGTTTGGCCAACTGATCTTCTGCACCTGCCGCTGCAAAGTGCGCTGCCTGCGGTTTAAAGGCACAAACGTAGGGTGCCGTTCCGTCTACGATCCCTTTACCGAATTCCAGTAACGGTTCGTTCAAGCCTCGTAGGTGCTGGGGTATCTTTTCCAACTCGGGATCGATACCGACACAAACCAAGGAACCGGTGGCAGACCAAACCTCTTGCAGTCGGCTATGAAAGGTCATGCGTCCGCCCCTGACTGTGATTGGGCGATCAGAGTTTGACGCATCTGCGGATCTTGCATCACCCTTTCAATGGTCTCCACGATCGTTTGGGTTTGGCTGTCTACCTCGATATTCACCGATTCCCCTAACGCCAACCGGCCCAGCGTGGTGCGTTCAATGGTCTCGGGAATCAGGCTGATGGAGAACGTACTTTCTTGGCGATTCACGTTAGATACCGTAATGCTCGCTCCATCCACCCCCACAAAGCCTTTGTGCAGAATAAACCGCAGCCAGGGCTCACTGACGCTGAAGGTTAGCACGCGGTCGTTACCTTCGTTATGTAGTCCACAAAGCACGCCAATACCCGTCACATGCCCTGAGACAATGTGGCCACCGACTTCATCGCCTACCTTGAACGAGCGTTCAACGTTCACCATAGAACCGACCTGAAGGGACCCTAAATTCGTGGTGCGCAGGGTTTCGGTGATGATGTCGAAGCTAACGGTGCCGTCGTCACTGGCTTGGGTAGCGGTCAAACAGGTGCCGTTAACCGCCACAGATGCCCCAAGCTGGATTCCCTGGGCTAGCTCGCCCATGTCCAGCGCTATGCGGTTCAAATCTCCGCCTTCTTCGATCCTCGTTACCGGCACCAACCCTTGAACAATTCCCGTGAACATATTGCTGTCCTTCCAATTCCGCAAAAAAAAGCCGGTTGGGAACCGGCTTTTTGTTCGTGCTTTTCAAGCTGCTCGATATCAGCCTGCTGCTGCCAACGCCTCTAGCCTAGCTTTCTCACGATCAATAAAGGTGATCCACTGGCCACAGGTTCTCTGACTTGGCTTATCGTCCTCTCGGCGCGCCACCCGGCGACATTCTACAAAAGAATCTCGGGCTGCGGTCAAACGCTCCATATTGAACTGGCACATACCTTTGACAATGTGCACAGATTGCACTTTACGCAGGCCGCCCTTGTCCAGAGCACCAGACGCAGAGTCAACACAGCGACTGAATTGATCGTCCTCTAGGTACAAATAGGACAAACGCTCATAGATCTTGCCATCTTCGGAAAGCTTCGCTGCTTCCTCAAAGATCTCGATGGCGTTATCAACCTCTTGGCTCAGTTGCCATGCTTGACCTAGTGCCTGCAGATTGTCGGCTTCACGCTCCACCGCTTCTGCCTTGAAACCAGCAACCAAGACCTTGGCTGCGCGATAAGGCACTTCTTCTTGCATCAGCAAGCCAGCTAGGTTGGTGTAGTCCGTCTTGCGCTCAAAAAAGCCGAGGGTGTACGCGGACTCTAGCGCGTACATTTGCTTCTTCTCGTATCCCTGCTGACCATAGACCCCAGCAAGGCGTACCCAGTGTTCGCGCTTTGGAAACTTCTCGACCATGATTTCTAAGGTCGCAATCACGTTTGGCCAATCTTCTTTTTCAAAGTAAAGAAAGGTCAACAGGCTCCACTGTTGCTCTTTAACGGTTGTGCCCCGTTCTTCAGCGATCTGCATGCCAAGCTCCATCTGCTCGATGGCCTTGTCATAGTCTTTTTTCTGGTAATAAACCGTCGCTAGGAAGAAACGCGGGTCCGCAGAGGGGTTCTGAGCCTTGGAAATCCAAATTTCCATGTAGCGCAGGGCTTCATCGTAGTCTTCTTGCACGTAGCTCAGCTGTGCAACGGTATACAGCGTGGTGGTTTCTAGACCTTCTGGGATCTTCTCGCCCTGGGCGGCGACGATTTTATATTCCCGCAGCGCGCTGTTGTAATCCTCCTGCAGGTAGTAGATGTAACCCAGCATGTTGTGCAGGTTAGCTACCTCGTTTTCGTTGTAACGCTTACTGCGATCCAGCGCCTCCAGCATGACCGCCAGTGCACCAGCGTAGTCCTTAGCATCAATGAGTTCTTGGCCTTCGCCGAGTTTTTTGAACACTCGCTCACTCAGGGCTGGCACGCGGCGGGTCTTTTGCCGTTTTGCTGGGGCTTCGTCTTCTGCCGCGACAGCATTTACCGTCAAACCGCTGGCGCCACCTTGAAAGGGTGACAGAGCGCCGGACAGCGCCACGATCACGCTAAAGATCGCTAAAGCCTGTAACCCTTTGCTCTGGACACCAACCCAAGGTTGGTTTTTTCCTGCTTCGATCTTCGTCATATTGACAGCAACTCCTGATGCTTCCCTCGACGTAGCCCGTGCGCTTGTGGCGACCCGGCTACGCGATGTTTTTCACTGTTTGCCCCGGGGTTTGCCCCGGGGGCTCAGCGAGCCCCTAACCTTCTGCCAGTTCGAAGGTGATTCTTGTTTTCACCCCGGCAACGTCAATGGGTTCGCCATTCACGACCTTTGGCTTGTATTTATATTTCAGCGCCGCATTGATGGCTGCGCGGTCGAATATTCCGGGTGGCTTGGCATCAATCACTACCGGATCACGCACAGCTCCAGTCTTCGTCACAATATATTCCAGTACCACATAGCCCTGAATACCCCGGGTTTGCGCCCGGCGAGGATATTGTGGCGCCACTTTTACGATGGGTAGGTATTCGCCGTCTGAACTGAAGCCACCGCCTTCAATGGACAGGTCCACGTTCACATCCACTGCGCCTACGTCTACACCGTTGGATACGTCTGTCGCCTCAAATTCAGGCTTAGGCATATCCGGTGGCGGCTCATCCGGTGGCGGTGGTGGTTTGGGTTTGCGCTGTTTGGTTTCAATGTCTTGATCATCCTGCAAGCGCACAAAGTCGAGCAGTTTGCCTTTAACACCTTCGTCCAAATTCGCTTCATTTGTCGCAATAATGGCTTGCATCAAAAAGAACAGCAAAAACGTGACCAAGGCTCCAAGGCCAACGCCTATCGCGTAACGAGCGACCATATAACTACCTGCCTAATTGTTTTCGGTTGAAATAGCCACTTCCCGCATTCCTGCGGCGCGAGCGGCATTTAACACAACCATGAGTTTTTCATTGGTTGACGTGCGGTCTGCCTGCACAACCAATCCACCCTTGGGGTTTTCAGCATGCAGTCGTTCGATGTGCGAACGAACCGATGAGGGGTCAACCCGCTTCTTATCTATCCAGATATCACCAGTGGGACTGATGGCCACCAGCAGCGCAACCGTGGGCTTTTGCTCTCCGGTCTCGGCATCAGGGCGTAACACGTCAATACCCGCTTGCTTAATAAAGGTTGCGGTAACGATGAAGAAGATGAGCATGATAAATACCACGTCTAACATCGGTGTTAGGTTGATATCGGCCTCTTCTTCATTTCGCGAAATGCGCTTCATTTGTCTGCGCATAGAAATTCTCCTCGCCCCTAGTTCTAGTGATCCAGAGTTAATTGGTCCTCAAAGAGCTCTGTCTCGTATTCGACCTTTCTCTTTAAGTACGTGGTGCCTACCAATCCAGACAACGATGCAATCATGCCGGACATGGTCGGAATGGTTGCCATCGACACACCTGCAGCCATCGAGCGGGCATTACCCCCCTGAGTGGCCATGGCATCGAACACCGCGATCATGCCGGTAACGGTGCCCAACAAGCCAAACAGTGGGCACAAAGCCACACAGGTTTCGATGATGGGCAGGCTTCCCGCAATACGGGTTGCTCCGTCTGAAATGATCCCCTCGCGCACTTGATGGGCGCTCCAAGACTTGCGCTCAGCTCGTGATTCCCAAGTCGTGGATGCTTCAAGCACCAACTCTTTGTGTTCGGTTCGAAAAAACCAAATTCGCTCGAATATCAGGCTCCACATCAGGAAGGTGATGGCGGCGATGAACCAAAGCACATCGCCTCCCATTTCCATGAACCTGATGATCGCCAAGTAAGCGTCGTTAAACATGGTGATGCAGCCTCCTTCGACTCAGGCTATTCAATTAACCTAGAGTCTTGCCGGATTTTTCGGCGTGATCCGCAATGATTCCCGCGCTTTGCTCTTCAATGATGTGCACCAGCCCACGAGATCGTGAACTAACCACGGCATGGAGCAAGGTCGTCGGAATAGCCACACAAAGACCCAATACGGTTGTCATCAACGCTTTCGAAATACCACTTGCCATGGTCTTTGGATCACCGGTACCAAACAACGTAATTGCTTGGAAGGTTTCGATCATCCCGATTACCGTTCCCAAAAGACCGGTTAGCGGCGCAACCACTGAGATCACTTGAATCAGGTTGATGTACTTCGTTAATGATGGTGTCTCGGTCAGGATCGCTTCACCCAACTTCAGCTCCAGGGTTTCGACGTCTACTTCTTTGTTTTCTTCGTAGACCTTCAGTACACGACCCAGCGGGTTGTCATCTCGCGCCACGCTTTCTTTGCGTTGTGCGGCAACTTTGTTACCGATCATGAACAAGGTGATGAATCGCTCCAGAGCAAGCAGCACGCCCAGAATACCGCCTAGGATAATCACTGAGCCTACTTCGCCACCCTGACCGTCACAGAACGGTAGGCCACATTCGCCGATGGCGCCAAAGGGTGAACCAATACGCTCACCCAAAGTTGCCGCCTGAATCAGCAGCGCCAACAAGGAGCCGCGTGTCGGGTCGACAGAGAATTCAACCACTTCACCAGGAGCCGCTGCTTGCAAATCTTCAGCGGTTGAAACGTGACGTCCGGTTGGTTGTCGAGGCAGCTCTACGATGGACTGGCTGTCGGCATCCCACTGCAGGTATTGACCTTCACCAAGCAGAGCAAAGGAACCTACACGAACGATTTCGGTCTCGACTTTATCACCAGACAATTTGGTGATCGTGCCAGGGTACTTGGAGATCTTGCCGGATTCGGTCATCTCGCGCTGCAGTTCGAACCACAGGCTTTCCATTTCATTGATGGTCGCCAATTGGCTGGACGTACCCATCTTCTTGGCCAATTCACCCAACCATTCTCCGCGGTTAGCGTATTGGCTGGAGATAATGGAACCTTCGAAACCACCGCGGGTGTCTCCAGCAACCTGCTGCAGCACACCGAACAGCTCACGCAGGCTGCCCAGACGCTTGTCCAGTTGCTCGGACAAATCACCGATACGGATTTCGTTTTCTTCAAACTGAGTTTCCAGTCGATCCGAACGTCGTTCTTCACGAACCTTTTCCGCTTCAGCTTCTTTCAGCAGCTGTGCTTGAGCGGCTTTTTCGTTGGCAAAGCGACGCTCACGAGCGGTGTTTTCGCGGGATTCAACCACCCGTCGTTCTTTTACGTTGTCTAGCAGCTCATCCAGAGAGCTGGCTTCGTTGACGACTAAGTCAGCTGCCGCTGCTGCTGATTCCTCAGCAAAACTGAAGGGAGCCAGTACCGACGCGCCAAGTGCCAGTGCAGATGCCGCCAGTTTTTTCAGTGTGTTCAAATCTAGTGTCTTCTCTAGTGTCTTTGTGCTGATCATTGTGCTGCTCCCGCTCCAACTACCGGCAAGCTCAGCATGTCGATTGATGCTTGCTGACGCGCCATTCGAATACCCTGCCGAACTGAGCCTTGATAGGAATTATCCACCGCTTCGTATTGGCGGGTCGTAGGGTTGTACATGCCTGTTTCGGCACCATCTGGGGTCTGGTAGACCAAGGCGATCCGGCCTACCTTCAAAATGTCCACTTTGCGCTCAACACCATCAATTTCGATGGTAGAGGGATAGGTTTCCATGGTGCGGCCATATTCGTTTTCGATTTGGAACGCTCGGAATACCTGAGAGAACTTCTCGGACACGGCTACGTCAGCGCGATCCATCATTTCTCGAAGTCTGTCTACACGCTCAGTCCGCTCTTCCAACAGGAAGGGCGCATCTAGCGCGACAAATTGCTCCAAGCCATCGATCATACGCAGCATCAGCGGTGTGATTTGACGCTCGATGATGGTCACCTCGTCGATAGAAGCGGCAAGCTGAACCATTTCTCGTTCTTGGTTGCCAATTTGCTTTTCTAACTGGCGGTTGTAGACCTTCAGGCCTTCCACCTCTTTCAACACCCTCTTGTACTCGTTCAGCAACTTCCGCGTCTCTTCGGTCAAATCGTCGATTTTCGACTGCGAGCGCTTAGCTTGTGCATTCAACTGTTCCGTTGCTTGAAATACGTCGCTCAAGGTTGCCCCGATAGCCGACGATCCGGTGAATATCGCAGCGGCGCTTAGCAGAGCTAGCGACAGCGTTTGCAAATGTTTTTTCATTAGTACTTCCTACTGGAATCCCTGGTTTCTGTATGGCTAAAAAAACATCGGGGCATTGCTTACGCACAGCCTTCCATTGTTTTTGTCAGCCAGCTTTTTTCTGCCGAAGCATGTAGTTCAGATGTTGCCTGAAGCGTTCCCTAGCAGCGTATGGTGATTTTGCAACGGTCCCGCAACGAATGCTGCGTAACCCAAACCACCGGTTACCGTTAGAGCCCAAGCGATAGCGGCCTCCCCGCCAATCCGCGACGAAGGATCAACAATGGTCTAGTGCTTGTCAATACTAGACATGAGCTAGATCACTTTATTTCACCCAGATTGCCCGACAACGGCCCTAAGACGCTCGCAAACCTCCTAGAGCCTGCTCTTGATTTGGGTTACTGCTCCCGCTTCCGCCCATCATGATGCCGGCAAATTTTGGGTTAATCCTTAGCCAAGGTGCTGAGCAAAATGTTGCAGAGTTCTCTGCTTGGCCACTTGGGCAGCATCTGCATCAAAACTGGCGCGGTGATCACAGTTGAAGCCATGATCCGCTGGGTAAACGTGCACTGGCACATCTGGGTTCGCAGCCTTGATTTTGTCCACATCGGTCATGGGAATATGCGCATCCAGCTCACCGAAGTGCATGATTAAGGGGCATTGGGGTTTCTGCTCAAGGACCCCGGCTATGCCGCCGCCATAGTAACTAGACCCGGCGCTGACGCCGTCTAGCTGGCAACTGCTCAAGTAGGTCAGCAGCCCGCCAAAGCAATAGCCCACAACGCCCACCGCACCCTGTTGCTTGGCGAAATTGACCACACTTTGCAGATCCTGAAGGGTTTGGCTCATGTTTAGCTTTTGAAAGGCCAACTCAATCCCCTGGCCCATGTCCGCTTCCGTGTAGCCCAGCTCGATGCCGGGCTGGACCCGATCAAAAATAGCCGGGGCCACTGCCCAATAACCTTCAGCAGCGTAGCCGTCTGCAACTTCTCGAATGTGAGTATTGACGCCGAAAATTTCTTGGATCACGACCACTGCGCCTTTGACCTGGCCGTCAGCGGGTACGGCATTGTAGGCGCTGAGCGCGAACCCATCCGCCATCTCTATGGATATCATTTGCCCCATGGTTTTCCTCCTAAAAAATCACATCCTACGGTCATATCGCTGGAGGGGGCAACTCGCCTTTGGCGGTCCAAGCCGAGAAAAAAACACCGCCAGGGTGCTGATGATTGTTCGCAACAAGTATTTAAGATCGTCATCCTTTCGTCATAATTGCAGTGTTCACTTGCCGGGTATGCAATCACTTTTACGAGGCACAGTTCGCTCATGGCCACCTCTATTTTGATCGTCGAAGACGAGCCTGAAATTCGAGAAATGCTGCATTTTTCGCTCTCCAAGGCGGGCTTTGATATCGCTGAAGCCGACAGCGGAGAAATGGCCTTAGCCTATTTGGATAAAACACTGCCTGAACTGATCGTAGTGGATTGGATGCTGCCGGGCATGAGCGGCGTCGATCTGGCGAAGCGCCTGCGAAAAGACGAACTGACGAAGGCCCTGCCGTTGCTCATGCTGACAGCCCGCAATGAAGAAACCGACGTGCTCAAGAGTTTTGACTCTGGGGTTGATGACTACATGAGCAAGCCTTTTTCGCCCCGTGAGTTAGTTGCACGGATCAAGGCACTGCTGCGACGAGCGGGCGTACCTGATGATGAGGTCATCGAGGCGTCAGGTATTTCGATGGAACTGAACAGCCATCGAGTCACCATCAATGGAGAAGCCGTGAACATTGGCCCGACGGAATACCGTTTGCTGGAATTGCTGATGCGTAATCCGGATCGGGTATTCGAACGTGATCAGCTATTGGACCGGGTATGGGGCCGCAGCAGCTACATTGAAACCCGTACCGTAGACGTCCACATTCTGCGTCTGCGCAAAGTGCTCAAGCCCCACGGTCTAGAGCGGACTGTTCAAACCGTGCGGGGGGTGGGCTATCGCTTCACCCCCATCAATTGAAAACCGCGTAACCGCCACTAATCCGCCAGCCCTCCTATTGCACTCCTGTTGCCCTTCAATCCTGGCTTCTGCCTGATCGTCTTCAGCCTGATCACTTTTTGGATGATCGACATCTATAGGGTCGTCTTGCGGCCGTTGGTCGTCTTTTGCATCCCTAGATACCCAACCGGCAACTCGAACTGATCAGCCATTGCCTGCATACTTGTCGTCTTCAGCCATGGCCCACGCGCCACATCCGTGCAGTAATAGGAGAGCATTTTGTCCAACCCATCATCTGAAACCACCACCGCCATTCTCTGGGATTTTGGCGGGGTGTTTACCAGCAGCCCGTTTGAAGCCTTCAACGCGCTGGAAGAAAAATTGGGCCTGCCCACAGACTTTATTCGCCAAACCAATGCCATTAATCCCGAGGGCAATGCCTGGGCGAAATTTGAATCCAACAGCGTTTCCATTGAAGACTTTGACGAATTGTTCGCGGCCGAAACCGAGGCTCGGGGCCACCGCGTCCAGGGTAAAGAGGTTATTGCCGTACTTTCGGGCCGTCTGCGTCCGCGCATGGTTGAAGTGCTAAAGCTCTGCAAAACTCGGTACAAAGTTGCGTGCATTACCAACAACGTAAAAGCGGGTGAAGGCCCAGGCATGGCGAGGAACAAAGACAAAGCCGACGCCGTGGCCGAAGTCATGACGCTGTTTGACTTGGTCGTGGAATCCAGCGTCGAAGGGGTGCGAAAGCCAAACCCAGCAATTTATCAGCGCACCTGTGAGCGGCTTGGGGTGCCCTGCAATGAGGCAATTTTCTTGGACGATTTGGGCATCAACCTGAAGCCGGCCAAAGCTCTAGGTATGCGAACCATCAAAGTGATTAGTGAAGATCAAGCCATTACCGATTTGGCGGCGCTGACCGGACTGACGTTTCCGTAAGTTCCCGCAAGGACGAGACCGACCCGGACCATCACCTAGGTCCGGGGACCGCCTGGGCCCGGGTCATCAGCTAAACCCGGGCATGGCCGTCGCGTTCATCCGCTAACACGAACTTGTTCAGACGGGCTCAGGCGGGATGGGACATCTCAGCCGCAGCGTCCTGCACCGCGCGCACAATCTTGTCATAGCCTGTGCAACGACACAGATTCCCTGCAAGCCAGTAGCGAATGGTTTTCTCATCTGGATTAGGGTTTTTAGCCAGTAGCGCCTTGGAAGCCACAATGAACCCGGGGGTACAAATACCGCATTGCAGGGCGGCATTTTCCAAAAATTGTCGCTGCAACGGATGCAAGCCCTCTTCTGTGGCGATGCCTTCGATGGTTTCGATGCTTTTGCCGCTGGACTCGACCCCTAGCATCAAACACGAACACACCAAACGCCCATCCACCAATATCGAACAGGCTCCGCAGTCGCCGGTGCCGCAACCTTCCTTGGTGCCGGTCAAACCCAGTTCATCGCGCAACACATCCAACATGGATTGATTGGCATCGCACAAAAATTCTTTGGTCTCACCGTTCACCACGGTTTCTACTTGTAGTCTGGCCAAGATTAGCTCTCCTGAATGCGTTGATGAGCGACGCCGATGGCACGACGGCACAGTACCGCCACGACTTTGCGTCGATAGTCTGCAGTGCCTCGCTTATCACTGATGGGGGATGCGGCCGCTTTACAGGCTTCCCCAGCTTGATGCACGGCCTCATCATTGAGATCCGTTCCGACGATAGCATCCGCCGCCGCCGCAACCAGCTGTGCTGTGGGCGCTACCGCACCAATGGCGACTCTGGCAGCAGTGCAAATGCCGTTATCCATGGTGAGAGATACACCTACCCCGGCCACAGCAATATCCATTTCAGTTCGCGGCGTGAATCTCAGGTAGGCGTCCTTGGTGTTGGCCCCAGGCATGGGCAGCTTCAGCCCAAGCAAAAACTCGCCGGGTTGCAGAGCGTTTTTACCAACGCCCACGAGAAAATCTTCAACCGCCATTTCACGCGAGCCTGCTGCGGTGGCGATATCACAGACGGCTCCTGCCGCGATCATGGCAGGTATGCTGTCTCCGGCTGGGGAGGCATTGCATAGGTTGCCGCAGATGGTTGCGCGGCCCTGAATTTGGGTAGAACCAATCAGGTCTGCGGCTTCCAGCAACCCTGGTAAAGCGTCACGCAGAGCCTGAGTTTCATTGATCACTGCGCTGGGCACAGCGGCGCCGATGTAGATCCCTTCAGGTCCGACTTCCAGACGATTGGTTTCGGCCAAGGTCTTGATGTCTACGATGGTGCGAGGCTGATGGCCAGGCCCTCGCATCTGCACCAGCACGTCGGTGCCTCCCGCCAAAATCTGTGTGGCCTTACCCTGATCGGCAAAGCTACTGAGCAGGGCTACGGTCTCTGCAACGCTGGTAGGCGCTGCGTATCCATAACTCTCCATAAATCCCCCGATAATTTAATGACTACCAGCCCCGGACGTTACCACGACAGGAGCGGTGGCGGTATCACAGTACACGCAGCTGAGGCGAAATCCGACGGACATCTATTTTATAGTCCACCGTTATTAGACCCGCGCCGGTTGGGGACTGTTAGACTTCGCCGGCGCAACGGAGAAACACATGGACGCCAACCACGATCAGTCGCTCTTGCTAGACCACTACGCCACCCTGCAAACCTTTGCCGAGGAGGTCTTGGAGGCCACAGGATTTCACGCCATGGCTTTGGGCTCCGGGCAACAGCGGTTCTTTTTTCACGACGACCAAGGAGCGCCCTTTCGTCCTAGCCCGCTGTTGGTGCAGTGGCTAGGCAAGGATCATGCTGCCGAAAATTGCTGGCTCGTTGTGATCCCCGGCGCCAAGCCAACTTTGTTGTTTCATCAGCCAGAAGACTTTTGGCATGCATCAACACCAGCACCCCAGCATTTGTCCGATTTTTTCTCGCTTGAGGTGTTCGCTGACCTAGATCACCTGAGCCAGCGACTGAATGCGTTATTGTTTCAGGGTGATGCATCTAAGGCCGTTGCTCAAATTAGCGAGCATGCTGAACCCGTCAATGCTCAATGCACGGTCAACCCGCCAAATGTCATTCACGCCCTGCATTTTCAGCGCGCGCGCAAAACCCAGCACGAACTGACGCTCATGCGCTTGGCGTCCACACTGGGCGCTCGCGGACATCGCGCTGCCCAAGAGTCCTTTGCTGATGGGGGCAGCGAATTCGATGTGCATTTGGCTTTTCTAAAGGGCAGTACCATGAACGAGTGGCAACTCCCCTACGGCAACATCGTGGCCCAGAACCAGCACGCTAGCTTGCTGCACTATCAATACCAGGACCGCCATCCGGGCGAATTCCAAAACAGCTTGCTCATCGATGCTGGGGCCAACGCCGACGGCTATGCCAGCGACATCACGCGAAGCTATCTGGGCCCAAGATGCTATTCGCAAACCGCTGCCGACCTTTATGAGCAGTTGCTTGCGCGCATGCAGGTCCATCAGGACCAGCTCATTGCTCAGGTCGCCCCTGGGGCTAACTACGTTGACCTGCAAGATGCCATGCACCGATCCCTCGCCGACATCTTGGTGGCTACTGGTCTACTGACCTGCAGTGCCGAAGAGGCCTTCGAGCAGCAGCTGACGGTGCCCTTTTGCCCACATGGTCTGGGCCATTTGCTCGGCATTCAGGTGCATGACGTTGGCGGCCAGCAGCTGGATATCCAAGGGCAAATCGCACCACCACCCGAACCCTACGCCTCTTTACGTTTGACCCGACCGCTAGAGGAAGACATGGTCATCACCGTTGAGCCGGGACTGTATTTCATTCCGATGTTGCTTGAGGCCAAACGCGCAGCAGGCGCGCCAATCGATTGGTCGTTAGTCGAGCTCATGACTCCATTCGGCGGCATTCGCATTGAGGATGATGTTCGCATCTTGGCCCCGGGCTGCGGCGTGGAGAACCTCACCCGCGATGCTTTTGCGGCACTATAGAAATCAGTAGTGCTCTCGGCATCCTCCACTGCTGCCTCCCGAACTTGCAGCCAAAGGAACTTTTGTGAACGACAGATCATTTGAGCCATTAACGCCCAAAGCCCTTTTTGGGCAGTCAGGCCTTCGCCCTACGCCACCCAGTCAGTACCAGTTTTCACCCTGCGGACGCTATGTAACGTATTTGCAGGGCTCAGCGGACGCCCCTACCACGCTGGATTTGTGGTGCTTCGATCGCACTCAGGCACGGCACAGTTTGTTGGTGAGCGCCGCCGAGTTAGACGTGCAAGCGGACGAAGCCGTTACCCAGCTGAGCGATGCCGAGCGAGCCGAGCGAGAGCGTCGCCGGCAGTTCACCTTTGGCATCGGCCAATATCGCTGGCTGGGATCCAGTCAGGCGCTGATTTTGTATGCCGATGGCCAAGCCTATACCACGCAGCTCAACGAAACTGGCGAGGCGGCAAAGCCGACCGCCCTGACACCGAAGGATCTGCGACACAGCGGTTTTCAACCCAGCCCCAGCGGCAAGCGGATGAGCTATGTGCACGAAGGTGATCTGTATTATCTGCAACTTGCAGACCCGTCCCAGGAGGTCCGCGTAACCGCCGATGCGAATGCGTGCGTCACCAGCGGATTACCGGACTTTTTGGCTGCGGAAGAGATGCATCGTTTTCAGGGCGCTTGGTGGTCCAGTTGCGAACGCTACCTCATCTATTGTCGCAACGACGAAAGCGCGGTAGCCGTGAGCCATCGCCTGGAGATTGATGGCAACGGCAGTCGGACTGTGGAGCAGCGCTATCCGTTTGCAGGGGAACAAAATCCCCAGGTTACTCTGTGCCTTTACGATACCCAGAGCGAAACCAGTCACGACATTTGGCGGTCCGAGCAAAGCCCAAACGATGCCTATTTGGCTCGCCTTAACTGTTTTAACGGCGGGTTGCTGATTCAGACTCAGGACCGCCTGCAGCAAACGTTGACCCTACAGCGCTACGAATTCGAAACAGGGCGCTGGCAATTGATCTATCAAGAAGTGGCAAAAACCTGGATCAACCTCAGTGATGACCTGCAGGTCATTGATGACCAGCGTCTGGTGTTCTCCACCGAGGACAAAGGTCAGCGTCAGGCGTTAGTCCTTTCTACCACCGCTGAGCCTGTTCGCTTACAGGGCCCAGCGCATATCAATCAAATTCTGTGCGCGGATGAAGAGCACTTGCTGGCAACTGGTTGGGATGACACACCCATCGAAAATCACCTATACGAATTGGCCTTGGACGGGTCGGGCTTCCGCCGCCTGACCCAGGATGCCGGGGTTCATGATGTCATCGTGAATCACCAGCAAGGACTGTTCCTCGATCGCTTCAGCGACGAACAAACACCGCTCACCATCTCCGTGCGTGACTTCGCTAACACTAAGCCGGAGTGGCTTTACCGGGAAACCATCGACGCGCAACACCCCTATTTTCCGTATTCCCAGCATCACGCCATCGCCAAATTCGGCACCCTAGAGGCTGCAGGTCAAACCCTGCATTACCGCCTAACAGCACCAGCTCAAATTCAGGGCACTCACCCCACCATCGTCTACGTCTACGGCGGCCCGGGGGTGCAAAAGGTCCGCAAAGACTGGGGCAGCCTGTTGGTACAGATGCTGGCCCAACAGGGTTACGGCGTGCTGGAAGTGGACAACCGTGGGTCCGCGAATCGCGGTCGGGACTTTGAGGCTGCCATTTATCAGCGCATGGGCAGTGTTGAGGTAGCAGATCAACTAGCCGGCCTGCAGGTGTTGGAGCAAATCTCTTGGGCGGACCCGGAGCGGATCGGAATCTTCGGCCACAGCTATGGCGGCTACATGAGCTTGATGTGCTTGTGCCAGGCTGGCCATCGATTCAAAGCTGGCGTTGCGGTAGCGCCAGTGGCGGACTGGCGCCTGTATGACACCCACTACACCGAACGATTCATGGGGCTGCCTCAGGACAATGCAGCCGACTATGAAAACAGCAGCGTGCTGCCGCACCTAGCTAAGCTTGAACGCCCACTGATGCTGATGCACGGCATGGCCGACGACAACGTGCTGTTCACCCACAGCACCATGCTGATGTCGGAATTGCAAAAGCTGGGTAAGCCCTTCGAGCTGATGACCTACCCCGGCGCCAAACACTCGATGCAAGAGATCCACGTATCCATCCACCGATTTGATGCGATTTTGAGCTTCTTCGGGCGCGTGCTCTGACTGACGCGTTACGGGCGATTAACGCCCACAGCCAAACAGCTGAATAAAGTTCTGGCTGGTCTGTTCACACAAGGCCTCGGTAGAGGTCTGACGGAGCTCCGCCAAAAACGCTGCTGTATGGGCGACAAAGGCAGGCTCGTTGGTTTTACCCCGTTTGGGTACCGGTGCCAGCCATGGGCAATCTGTTTCAACCAGTAGTCGGTCATGGGGAATCTTCGCCGCCACCTCGCGCACGTTGGCGGCGTTTTTGAACGTCACGATGCCCGAGATGGAAATATAAAACCCCAAGTCCAAAGCCTGCCGGGCCATATCCCAGGATTCCGTGAAACAGTGCAGTACACCACGAACGCCTGGATGGTCGCGCAGCAACCCCAGCGTGTCCGCCTCTGCCGCGCGGGTATGTACGATAGCGGGCAGATGGTGCTGCACCGCTAGACCCAGCTGCAAAGCAAAAGCCTCGCGCTGCCGGTTTTGCACCTCAGCCTCTGTAGCGTGCAAAAAATCCAGCCCGGTCTCACCCACCGCCACGACATTTGGATCTGCTAGCGCGGCTTCGATCCAACCAAGATTTCCCGATGCAGCGTCGGGATGAACCCCAGCACTGGCCCAAATATCGTCATGAGCAGAAGCCAACGCCATGACATCGGGAAACCCCGCTTCATCCACACTGATGCACAAACAACTGCTGACCCCTGCCTGGCGAGCACGAACAATGGCTTGTTCAGGATCCTCTAGGTAATTCAGATGACAGTGGGAATCAATCAGCATCAACGCCCTCCAAGATCAAGCCGTTGATTCGGCGGCAGGGTTCCGCTGCCCTGATCGTTTCTGGACTTGCTGCCACAGGTGAAACAATCGCTCCAGAATCAGACGGGTGTTGGCGCCGCTGGCCATCTCAATCATTCGCCGGGCATTACTCAGTTCATCGGCAAACGCCAACAGCACCCGACTGGGCTGTTGTGCTTGCTCGTGAATCAAATACCGGTACCAAGCCGCCAGCAATAAGGAGATATCGCTGCTCAGCACCTGCTCTACCAGCGGGCCAAAATGTTGCGCCTTGGCGAGTTGTTGCAGCAGTTCCGGCAACGGCAAGCTCGCGCCTTGCTCTTGGCAGGCAATGGGCGCGTAGCCAGCAAGTGCGAAGTCTGCTTGGGAAACATCAAGCCCCTGGTCGCTCAGCCACTGCTGGGCCTGAGCCTGAGAACCTAGGACCTGATAACGCTGACAGCGGCTGCGAATGGTGGGCAGCAGGCGACTCCAATACGGCGTAAAAAGCAGGATGTGAGTGTTCGCGGGTGGCTCTTCCAGAGTCTTCAACAACGTATTGGCTGCATTATTCGTGAGCAGGTGCGCATCTAGAATCCCAGCCACCTTGCGGCCGGCAATCTGGGGCGTCTGAATAGCGAAGGCATTTAGGGCGCGCACCTGATCGATTTTGATGCTGGCCCCATCCGGTGCCACCCAGCGCAAATCTGGGTGCGCGACTTCCTCCGGATCTTTTTCTGCGCTGGAGCCCAACAACTGCAGCACCGCTCGCGCCAATAGCGCCCGCCCACCCCAGCCCTGGGGGCAAGACAAGCCAATGGCTGCAGGCAATGAACCTTGTGCCGCCCGAGCTGCCAGCTCGGACAACACATCCTCATGCCATGGATATTCGGCTATCACCCTAATGCTCGCCGTATAAATTCATTCATGCTGAGCACGACTTGCTGTTGCACCTGATCCAGAGGCTGGGATGCATCAATGGTCTTAAAGCGCGAAAACTGAGCCGCCCGAGCCAAGTAACCCTCTCGCACCCGCAAGAAAAATGCCCGCTGCTCAGCTTCCATGCGATCTTTCTCCCGATCTGCAATCCGCTGCTCTGCAATACTGGGATCTAAATCCAAATACAGGGTTAAATCCGGCTGCAGTTCACCCTGAACCCAGGACTCCAAGATCTCTAATTTATCTAGATCAAGCTCACGGCCATAACCTTGATAGGCAAACGTCGCATCGGTGAAGCGATCACAAACCACCCACTTACCCGCCTGCAACGCCGGCAAAATAACGTTCTCTAGGTGTTGGGTCCGGGCGGCAAAAACCAGCAGCAGCTCAGTCAAGCCGCTCACTTGTTCATCCCAGGCGTGCAACATGTCTTTTCGCAGGGCTTCGGCCATCGGTGTGCCCCCGGGTTCCCGGGTGCGAATGAACTCGATCTTCGCGTCCGTCAGGGTCTGACATACCGTGTCTACGTTAGTGGACTTGCCGGCCCCCTCAGAGCCTTCCAATGTGATGAAGCAACCTCTCTTCACTTAGTTTTTCGCCCCTCTTCCAGACAACTGGTACCGACGCACCGCGGCATTGTGTTCTGCCAGTGTACGGGAAAACTGACTGGTGCCGTCGCCTCGAGCGACAAAATACAGGTAATTCCCTGCTGCTGGATGCAGGGCAGCCTCAATGGAGCTCAACGATGGCAGGGCAATAGGCGTGGGCGGCAAGCCCCGGTAGCGATAGGTATTGAAGGGAGAATCCACGCGTAAATCTCGACGCCGCAGGTCACCATCAAAGGCTTCCCCCAAGGCGAAGATCACCGTTGGGTCGGTCTGCAGGCGCATATTTTTTTTCAGGCGCAAATGAAACACCTGACTGATCTGACGCCGGTCCGACATGGCATCGCTTTCTTTTTCGATAATGGAGGCCAATATCAGCGCCTGGGCCGGTGTTTGCAGTTCTATGTCTGGGTCTTTTTGCTGCCATAGCTCTGCCAAGACCACCATCATGGTTTCATGAGCGCGCTGCAGCACGTCAATGTCCAGGGTTCCCTGAGTCACCAAGTAGGTATCAGGGAAAAAAGCACCCTCGACGAAAGGCAGCTCTAGCACCAAACGCTGGCTGAGATCCTCTTTGTTCACTATGGATTGGGTTAGGACGGATTCGCTGCGCAAACGCATTAATAGGTCTGCGACGGTGACGCCCTCGGGTAGACGCACGGGGTGTTGCTGCACACGGCCACTGGCGAAGAGTTGTAGCAGCTCAGCCGCTGAAAGATTGGCGGGCACATCATAGGTCCCGGCCTGCAGGCGCCGGTCGTAACCGCTGAAACGAGCATACTGCTTCAACATCCAGGCCCGTTCTGTTAAGCCGCGCTGCTCCAGCATCTGCGCAACAGCGGTCAAAGACGCCCCTTGAGGCACCGAAACCACAGTCGCTTCGTAGTTTCCTGCCCGTTGCGGCCAGCTAAAACCTTCGTAAACAATGGCGGCTAGACACGCCACCACCAGTCCAACAATTACCGTAGCCCTAGCCTTCACACGTCGCGGATTGGATTCATCAGCACTGACGGCCATGGGCAATACCTAGATCTTGCCGAATACCAACGTTCCGTTCGTGCCGCCAAATCCAAAGGAGTTGCTCGCTGCGGCCCTGATGTCTACATCTCTGGCTTGGTTTGGCACATAGTCCAAATCGCAGCCTTCGCCAGGCTTGTCCAAATTGATGGTGGGGGCGATGACTTGGTCTTCCAAAGATTTAATGGTGAAGATCGCTTCAACCGAGCCCGCCGCTCCTAGTAGGTGGCCGATCATCGATTTTGTGGAACTCACCATCAGCGATGTTTGATCGCCAAATATCGACTTAACGCCCTTGGTCTCTGCCACATCGCCCAAGGGCGTTGAGGTGCCGTGGGCATTCAAATACCCCAAATCCTCTGGATTCAATTGCGCGTCCTGTAGCGCGTTGCGCATAGCGGCGGCACCACCTTCACCGTTCTCAGCCGGCCCAGTGATGTGAAACGCATCGGCGCTCATGCCAAAGCCCAACACCTCAGCATAGATGTGGGCCCCTCGAGCCTTCGCTCGCTCGTATTCTTCTAGCACGAGGACTCCAGCGCCCTCACCCAGCACGAAGCCATCGCGATCTTCATCCCAAGGTCGGCTGGCTTTTTCCGGCTCATCGTTACGTGCAGAAAGCGCACGCATGGAAGCAAATCCCGCCACAGTGATTGGCGAAGTCGCAGCTTCTGCACCACCGACGACCATGACGTCGGCATCACCGTATTGGATCATCCGACTGCCAAAACCGATGTTATGTGTGCCTGTGGTACAGGCTGTCACGATGGCCACATTGGGGCCTTTGAATCCATATTCGATAGAGACGTTGCCGGAAATCATGTTGATGACCACGCCAGGCACAAAGAAAGGCGATACCCGACGGGGACCGCTTTTGACCAGAGTGTCGTGGGTTTCTTCGATGGTATTGATGCCGCCGATTCCCGAGCCAATGGCGACGCCAATGCGGTCTGCGTCACTGGGATGGGCTTCCAATCCGGCGTCACTGATGGCCTGTTTCGCAGCCGCGATGCCAAATTGAATGAACTGGTCGATGCGCCGCGCTTCTTTGGGGTTCATGTAGGCCGAGATATCGAAATCTTTGACGCCACCACAGATCTTGACTGCATAATCTTCTGTGTCAAAGGACTGGTTGAGCCCGATGCCACTTTGCCCCGCTACTGCGGCTTTCCAGGATTCCTCAACGGTATGACCAATTGGGCTGATCATCCCCATACCCGTGACAACTACTCTTCTTTTGGTCATGTTCACTCTTCCAATTCAGTCGGTGTTTTGGCCTGATGCCAGGTGCTGGCTGCGCCACTTTTCTTCGAACCCCATTTTCTGACGGCTCAGGGTTCATACGGTCTTTAATCGCCGGCAATGATAACCCGACTGGCGCCCTGATATCCCGCCTAATCAAATAGCCTAGCACTATCCCCGTGGATGCATGCTAATGCCTTAAGCTGGGAGCATTAACCCTGAAGCCAGCGACAGACAGGTTAAAGACCTACTCAAAGGACCCTTGCCGAATAACAGCGGGCATAAAGTGGCAGATACAGCCGCGTATACAGTCGCGTATAAAAAAAGGGGCATGTTGCCCCTCTTTAGTCCCGTTCTGTTCAATCCCGTTCTGCTTGATCCACCTCTGTATGAACCAAATCTGCCCGTACTTTGTTGACGATTGCCAACATGTCCGGCCTTAGCCAGACGATGTATTCAGGACCTAGCAAACAGGTCTGTCAGTATTGGAATTACTGGTGCGCGAGAATGTAATCGATGGCTTCTTTGACCGTCGTGATCTTCTCAGCTTCTTCGTCTGGAATTTCGGTCTCGAATTCTTCTTCCAAAGCCATGACCAGTTCAACCGTATCCAGTGAATCTGCTCCTAGGTCTTCGACGAACGATGCGTCGCTTTGGACTTCGTCTTCTTTGACACCGAGCTGTTCACAGATCAGTTTTTTGACTCTTTCTTCGATGTTGCTCATGCGGATGGTTACTCCATAGTGGTGTTGGGCGCGAAGCGGGGGGCATTCTATAGAGGCGCTATAGTCAATTCAAGCGAACTATCCCTAACAATTGCTAGGGATTTTTTACTCGCTGGAGTTTCGTAGGGTATTGATTTTTAGCGGTTTTTCGCCATGCCTAGTGGCATGGCTTGGGTTTGCGCAGAATCTCGCCGCGGTTGCAAACGGTTCATCCCAGCCGTTGTCTTAAGCGAACAACAGTCCACCGTTCACCTGAAGGGTTTGCCCGGTGATGTATGCCGCAGGCTCGGAACACAAAAAACTCACCGCGGCGGCGATTTCTTCCGCCTCACCCATGCGGCCCAGAGGTATGCGTTCGAGCATGGCACTGGTTTGCTCTGCCGTTAGGGCGTCAGTCATATCAGTGGCGATGAAACCCGGGGCGATGGCGTTGACCGTGACCCCACGCGATGCCACCTCCATGGCTAAAGAACGAGTAAATCCTTCTAAACCGGCTTTGCTTGCAACGTAGTTCCCCTGTCCGGGATTACCTAACCGGCCCACCACCGAGCCAACATTGACGATCCGGCCCCACCTCGCCTTGAGCATTCCTCGTAAAATGGGCTTCGACACCCGGAAGGCTCCGGAGAGGTTGGTATCGATGACGTCTGTCCACTCATCCTCGGACATCCGCATCAAAAGATTGTCCTTGGTGATACCGGCATTATTCACCAAGACCAAGGGTGAACTGGCCTTTTCACTAACTTGTGCCAGGCAAGCGGCTACGGATTCCGGATCCGCAACATTCAAGGTCAAACCCAAACCAGCCGCACCCAAGCGCTCAGCGATGGCCTGAGCTCCGGCTTCCGACGTCGCCGTACCTACAACGAAAAAGCCGTCAGCCACCAGTTGCGCCGCTATCGCCGCGCCGATGCCGCGACTGGCCCCGGTTACCAATGCTGTTTTTTGTTCTGCCATGGATCCACCACCCTCATTCAAGCCAATATTCTGTGTGCACCAAGGTCATTGCCCCTATGAGCAAAGCCCTGGTTAGGAAAGGATATTATTCGTTACAGCTCGTTCACTGCGCTGACGCCATCGGCACTGGCCAAGCCCAATGTTGGGGTGGCCCGTGAAATGCGTTTGACCAAACCTGCTAAGACGTTGCCCGGACCACATTCAACAAACTGCTCAGTACCGGCATCAATTAGAGCCTGCACACAAGTCGTCCAGCGTACTGGCGAATAGAGCTGCTGAATCAGCAGGTCTTTAAGTTCTGCTACGGACTGGGCGGGCTGCCCATGCACATTCTGATAGACGGGTATCGCCGGAAGTGACCATTGAACCTGGTCAAGCGCCTGCGCAAATTCATCAGCCGCCGGGCGCATTAATTCGGAATGAAACGGTCCGCTTACTTCCAGAGGCACGGCTCGTTTGGCACCAGCTGCCTTACAGGCTTCGATAGCCGCCAGCACAGCAGCAGTCTCACCGGCGATAACCACTTGGCCTGGCGCGTTAAAATTCGCAGCACTCACCACTCCGGACACCTCTGCACAGCATTGAGCAATGGCATCGTCGTCCAGTCCCAGCACGGCGGCCATTGATCCTTGGCCATTGGGCACCGCAGCGGTCATCAACTCGCCGCGCTTGCGCACCAGTGCTACGCCATCGCTGAAGCTCATGGCTCCCGCGCACACCAGCGCCGAATATTCGCCCAGACTGTGTCCTGCCATCTGTCCCACTTTGTCCGTAGCGCCGCTCCACAAATCCCACAGGCAAACGCTTGCGGTCAGCAAGGCGGGCTGAGTGTTTTCAGTCTGCCCAAGCACATCCGCTGGGCCGTCCTGAGTCATTGCCCATAGGTCAAAGCCCAACACCTCAGAAGCCTCAGCAAATCGCTGTTTAATTGAAGGCTGGGATTGAGCGAGCTCGCCCAGCATGCCCACGGTTTGGGCACCTTGGCCTGGAAAAATCGCTGCGATCGTTTGGGCTTCCCCACTCATAACTACCCCTTGTTTACATCCGTCATTAGTACTTAAGCCAAAATTGGCCGCGTTAATTTAGCCGGTTGAGCACCGGATACGCCAGCGGCGCTAGCATGGCTCCCTGCTCATCTTACGAAATTCAGCCTATCGGCTGGCTAATCCTTGAGCGCAGGCCTGAATCAAATTTCCTTGTACCGCCTCTCTACCCTGCTCAATGGCGTGCAAAAAACCCTGTTCGCTGGCACTGCCATGGGATTTGATCACCACACCATTTAATCCAACAAACAACGCGCCGTTGTATCGATCGGTATCCATCTCGTCTGCCAGACTTTGCAGGTGTTCGGGTGGTAGCTGGGATTGTTTGAGTTTTGCGCCCAGGAACGTTGCCACACTTTCGATGGTCTTAAGCACCAAATTCCCGGCGTATCCGTCACAGACAATGACGTCTGCAAGTCCAGCAAACAACTCACTGGGTTCGATGAAGCCAATGCTGTCAATTTGCGGGTCTGCCGCTAAGAGCTCCGCCGCTAAGTTCAAGGTTGCGGTTCCCTTACCCTTTTCGGTACCAATATTGAGCAGTCCAACTCTGGGTTTTTGACCTTTCTGCTTCTGCTCCGAGGCCTCCCCTGGAACCTGATCATGACCCAGATGCAGCGCCGCCCCTAAGCGGGCGAATTGCAGCAACAAGTCTGCAGAGCAGCGCACGTTGGCTCCAAGATCCAACATATAAAACCGGCCTTGAGAGCCCACGAAAGCCTTGGCAATGGCCGGGCGCTGGAGGGACTCCAACGTACCCACGATCCTTCTTCCCAACACCATAACCGCCTTGGTATCTGCTGAACTAATGACAGCGTCGGCTTTTTCTTCGGCCAACATCTGCAACGCCGAGGCTAGTGACGTTTGCGCTGGGTCTTTTAATAACGATCGAGAGGATTCGTCACCCCTCAAGAAGCGGGGGCAATGTTGTATTTGGGCGCCGCGAGCGACTAGGTCACGGACAAGCTCAGAATCCAGGTCGGGCTGGGAGCCCACCAGTATCAGCTCTTGGGGGGAAGAAAATCGGGCGCAGGCGCGTAGGTTTTGGTTACCCGCACCGGCGCCACCCATCAGGTCTACAGCAATTTTTACCATGAAGTGCTCTCCCGAGCAGGCTTCTGGGTGAAGCCCACGCTGAACGGGGCCTCAATCACGCAAAAACAATTTAACGAGTAACACGCCTTACCAGCGAGGTGAGTAGACCGCTAGCTTTTGTCAGGCATGACCTGCTTGCCACGGTAAAAACCATCCGCACTGACGTGATGACGTCGGTGGGTTTCACCGGACGTGCTCTCAACCGACAGCGTCGGGTTGCTCAGCGAGTCATGAGAACGTCGTTGACCACGACGTGACCGGGTCACTTTACTTTTTTGAACTGCCATCTGCTTTGTCCTTCTCTATCTGTCCGTAACTATTCGTTGTCTGTCCGTAACTATTCGTCATTTATCGTCGCTATCCAGTTCTGGGATAACGATAGCGTTAGCATGGTCCTGGCAGGCTGCTCGCCTTTGGCGCTAGGGCCTCAATGCACCGCTGGAACCTGATGCCTAATTTCGTCTGTTTTCCGTCTGTTTTCCGTCTGTCGGCACCGGCGTCCCGATCTAGGTTTTTCCTTTACGATCTGCCTCGCTAACCTCAGCCAGCGCCTGCTTTAGCCCTGCAAAGGGTCGCCTGGTTTCTGCTTCAGCATCAACCCTTGGGGCATCAACTGTGTCTTCGTCTTTACCGTAAGACATAGCAGGCCTGTTACTACAGTCCTCCTCCAGACAAACCCGTTCGGGTATGGCTAATATCAGTTCGTCTTCTACCAGTTCCGTCACGTCTAGATTTGGACTCTGTACGACGATGATGTCCTTGCCCAAACCTTGCCGCTGCCACTGTTCCGCCTGCTCTTCATCGAAGGCAATAACTGCCTCGAATGTCGACGCTAAATGGCGTTCCACTTGCTCATCACAGCGGTGACAACCCAAGCTGACGTCACCACTTACGCTGCCTCTGCACACCACCCGACCTTGGTCATCCTGATCGAATTCGACACGGGTGGCAAAAGCGCTGCCGCCTGAGCACAAACCGTTAAGACGCTGCAGCGAGTCAATTTTTAGCACGCGATTTACCTCAGCTCGTTGCTGAGCCAGCGATCGGTACGTAGAGCTCCCTGAGGCACGGCTGTTCATGGCGGCGCAACTATAGGTATCCGCAAACTGGGTGTAAAGTAGAAGGCTGATTTTTATAAGGTTTACCTGAGGCCCCAGAACCTCAGCGCCAACTGCCTCGCACCGCCCTTGGAGCCTCTGTCACGATGCCAAAACTCATTCTCGGCTCTTCCTCGCCCTATCGCGCTGCTGCGCTAGAAACACTGGGGGTTGCCTTCGATCAATTGTCTCCGGATATTGATGAGACTCCCCGCCCAGGCGAAGCGCCAGCGGATTTGGCTTCACGATTGGCTGTATCCAAAGCCGAGCGTTTAGCGGCGCAACATGGGGATGCCATCATCATCGGCAGCGACCAAGTGGGATGGTGTCAAAACCGTTTGCTGAACAAACCCGCAACTCCCGACGCTGCACGACAGGTGCTGCATCACAATAGCGGACAAATTGCCTGGTTCTACACCGCCTTGGCGGTTTGCTCTCGGGACCCTCAGGGTGCGCTCCATACACAGGTGGATGTCATCACCACGGAACTGAAATTTCGCAAATTGAGCACCGCCGAGGTGGATTTCTACATAGCACAGGACCAACCGTTAGACGCGGCTGGCAGTTTCAAAGCCGAGGGCCTGGGAATCGCGTTGTTCGAGTACATTCGTGCCGACGACCCTAGCGCCCTAATCGGACTACCCCTCATCACATTGACCCATCGGTTAAGGCAACTGGGCATCAATCCGCTGTCTAGCTGACGCTTTGGACCAACCCCCCGGTCAGCTGTCTTTTAGTTCCCGTGACGATTGCTACTGATCGGATTCTGGGCCTTGGCCCTGCAACCGCTGCCAAATTCTCGCCATGGAATCTTCAATGGGCGCGCTCACATCCAAACGCCCACCGGGTAACGGCACGACCAACCGAGAAGCGTGCAGGCATAAGCGTTCGAACTCTGGCTCCTGAGTTTGCCTCGACGCCAACGGGCGATACTTGGTGTCTCCCAAAATTGGGTGTCCTTGAGATTGGGCATGGACCCGAATTTGATGGGTGCGACCGGTATGCAGCGCTGCCTGCAACAGTGTGGCTTGCGCCGCCTGCCCCTGCACTTCAAAGTCTGTTCGGGCCACTTGGCCATTCTCATCCACGCGCACCCGCCGCTCGCCCCAATCTGTGGTGTAGCGCAGCAATCGATGCTGCACGACCCGAATCTGTTTAGGCCACACGCCATGGACAATCAGCGTGTACTTTTTCTTAACGGTGCGCTCTCGGAATGCGGCCTGAACCGCTTTGAGCACGCTGCGTTTTTTGCACAACAGGAGGACACCTGAGGTATCCCGATCCAAACGATGGGCCAGTTCGAGCTGAGGCAGGGATTTAACGACCCGCAACATCTCTACCACACCGGCATTGATCGAGCTGCCCCCATGCACAGCAAATCCCGGCGGCTTATTGATCACCAACAGATCGTTGTCTTCAAAGACAATGGCCGACTCAAGCTGTTCATGAGTTGTAGAACTCAGACGTACTGGGGCCTGTGCCTTGGTGGAAATCGGAGGAATGCGCACCTTATCCTGAAGCTGCAGGCGGTAGGTAGGCTTAACCCGAGAACTGTTTACCCGCACCTCACCCTTACGCAGGATGGAGTAGATTTTTTGCTTAGGCACGCCCTTTAACGTACGCAACAGATAATTATCGATGCGCTGACCCACATCATTGGGGTCTTCGATGTCCACGAAGGCGACTTTCACGCGACCCTTCCCGCAAAGAAAAAAATCAAGGGTTTGAAGGGGTTAGTAATCACTGTTAACATCCGTTCGTTTTTCGCTGGCGACCCAACCAAGGTGACACATGTTACGGGAACGGCGCTAAAGCGAAAGGCACTAGAGCGAAAGACTGTAGCGCGAAAGACTATAGACGGACGAAGAGACGGACGAAGTCGACACCGAGAACGATATACCACCGTTCAGAGGCTGACAGACGCGACCGAGACTCGAATCCGGGATGTTGTTGCTACAGCAAAAGAACAACTTAAACGAACAACAGATTAATAGAAGAAGCGATATCTGGCTGATGAGTGTCCAGATAAAGAGGAACGCGGAATTAATGGTGAAGACGCAGCAACCGCCGAATCGTAAAAGGCGAAGAACTGCCACCGCTCCGCACTAAGCCTTGTCGAAAGACGAGGTCGTCCAGTCGGACTTACATCCCGGCAGGACAATGACATAAACGTGACATAAATATAGACGTAGAAGAGACGTCGCCAGACCGACTAATCCAAGTCTGGTGCAAAAAGTTAGCGGCCAAGCGATCCGATTTCAGCAACTGCTGCATGGAACGCAAGGCTTAACGGATTTTTCCGTTGACCTCGTACAGTAACGGTTGATCTCTTGTGGGACTTAACCCAAAAGAATCGACTTAACGCAGCGTTTCTCAGGCCGACCTTGGCTTGGAAGCTGCCGGTGGAGATAAGCGCAAAGACAGTCGTAACAGCATTCACAGTTAGGTAGAGACCTGAATTCCTGAGCACCTACAAAGGTAGGAATTGCAGAGGCCGGAATAGGCGAAGGCAGGAATAGGCGAAGGCAGGAACAGGCGCCCAAAACTTTGGGCGGTTCACATAACACGTTATCGGCGACCCTGGTTACCGAAAACGAGAACCGAGCTTTCAGGCAAGCATTTAAGCAGTCACTCTGAATCGGTGCGTGGAAGAACCATGGCACCCCAGATGTCGTCTAAGAATCGAGTCCACTACCCCACCTGCGACCTGCACGACCTGTACCTTTGTCTGAGATCCGACTGCACAACTTTTTCTCTTCGCGTCCTTTAACTACGCCAAGTGCCACAACCGGCTCTAGCGAATAAGGACTATTCATGAAAAGAATGCTAATCAATGCCACTCAAGCCGAGGAGGTTCGTATCGCCTTGGTCGATGGTCAGAAACTCTACGACCTCGATATTGAGAACAGTGCTCGGGAACAAAAAAAGGCGAGCATCTACAAAGCGAAAATCACCCGGGTAGAACCCAGCTTGGAAGCCGCCTTCGTCGACTTCGGCTCAGAGCGTCACGGCTTTTTGCCGCTAAAAGAAATTTCTCGAAACTACTTCAAAAAAGGTGCGCCCCAGCGCGCTCCTATCCAAGAACTGGTCCGGGAAGGCCAGGAAATTTTGGTTCAGGTTGAGAAAGAGGAGCGCGGCAACAAGGGTGCTGCGCTGACCACGTTTTTAAGCCTGGCAGGCCGATACATGGTACTGATGCCGAACAACCCCAGAGCGGGCGGCATCTCTCGACGCATTGAAGGTGAAGAGCGGGATCAACTGCGCAGCGCAATGTCGCAAATGGAAATCCCTGAGGGCATGGGAGTGATCGTGCGAACCGCTGGCGTGGGACGCAGCCCAGAAGAACTCAATTGGGATCTAAATTATCTGCTGCAGGTCTGGCAAGCCATTCAAAGCGCAGAAGAAGCCGAGCCAACTCCGTCACTGCTCTATCAAGAAAACAGCGCCGTGCTCAGAACCATTCGAGACAATCTGCGCGCGGATATCGGCGAAGTTCTAGTGGAAGGTGAGGCTGCTTACGACGAGGCTTCGGCCTTCATCGAGCAAGTCATGCCCACCTACAAAGACAAGTTGAAGGCCTACAGCGATTCCATCCCCCTGTTTAGTCGCTACCAAATCGAAAGCCAAATTGAGACCGCCTTTGAGCACACCGTAAAGCTCCCGTCTGGCGGCAGTATCGTCATCGACCCCACCGAAGCGTTAGTGTCTATCGACATTAACTCAGCCCGCGCTACTAAGGGCCACGACATCGAAGAAACCGCCACCAATACCAACTTAGAAGCGGCGGACGAGATCGCGCGGCAACTGCGCATCCGGGACATTGGCGGTTTGGTGGTCATCGACTTTATCGACATGATCAACCCGGCCAACCAGCGCGCCGTGGAATCACGCATGCGAAAAGCGCTGGAGTCTGACCGAGCCAGAATCCAAACCGGACGAATCTCGCGATTTGGACTCATGGAAATGAGCCGACAACGATTGCGTCCGTCACTGGAAGAAATCAGCACCGGCCTGTGCCCGCGCTGCAACGGTCAAGGACGCATCCGGGATACCCGCTCGCTGGCCCTGGCCATTCTCAGAGTCATGGAAGAAGAATCTCTGAAAGAACGCAGCGCAGTCGTTCGAGTGCAAGTACCACTGGATATCGGTGCATTTTTGCTCAATGAAAAGCGCAATGACTTGGCAGACATTGAGAGCCGCACCGGCACCCACATCGTGATCATTCCAAACATGAATTTGGAAACCCCTCATTACTTGGTCGAGCGGCTTCGCGCAGATCAGGCCAAAATCGAGGGCGAGATCCCCAGCAACGTGCTTTCGGATCTGGCCAACCAAGCGCAACAACCCGACATGCCTGTAGAACAGCAGGCACCAGCAAAACGGGAAGCTGCCGTTAAACCCCAATTCTCTCAGGTCCCCCCTGCCCCTAGCGCGCCGGAGGCTCCCGCAGCCAAGGAAGCGCCAAAGCAGGCGAAAGCCCCGGCGAAACCCGGCTTTTTTGCGCGTTTGATGAAAGGCCTGTTTTCGGACGCTCCGGTCGTAGAGGAATCCCGTTCCAAGGAACGCACGAACAACAATCGCAGTCGCAACCGCAAAGACGACGACCAAGGGGGTTCTCGTCGCGGCAGACAAAACAACGACAACCGACGCAATCGAGCTGACCGCAACGACAGCAACCGTGATGCGGTCCGGGAAAAGGAAGAAGGCGGTAACGAAAGCCGACGCAATGATTCTCGTGGCAACGACAAAGACCGTCGGTCCAATCGCAACCAAGACACGTCTGAGGTCAGAACCGGAAGAAGCGACGCCGCTGCCCCGGATCAGGATAAACCTGAACGCCGCAAACCCCGCCGGGAAGACCGTAAGCGGGACAAGGACAGCAGTCAGGGTAAGCTGACCGACATCGTGGCAGCTGAGACCGAAGCCTTTGAAGCGGTATCGCCAGAGGAACGGCAGCCATCGGCAGAAGTCTTAGCCAACAGCAAACGACAACCCAAGCGTGATCGCAGCACCCAGCGGGAACCGCGACCTCAAAGCGTCAGCTCACTGCCGTCCACCAGCGCCGTGGTGGTAGAACAAGCGCCAGAGCCCATCAGACCTTGGGCCACAGAGGAAGAAGCGAAACCACGGGTAGGACGCGCCAGTAATGATCCGCGTAATCGCAACAAGGTTGACGACCAGACCAAAGCGGATACGGCTGCCTCTGAGCCTACCATGCCAGCCGCTAGCATCGACGAGCCATCATCTGGCGAATCCCAGGCAGAGCCTCAGCAGGGATTGAATCTGGGCGCGGTGACTGCCACTGAGGAAAATGGCGAAGCTGCTCACACCACGGATTCTGCGACACCGCAAACAACGGTGCCCGAGGACCAAGAGCCGACACCCGTTGCCCAGCTTCCGGACGAACAAGCAGCCGCAGCAGAGCCAGCGCCGTCCGCAGACAGCGACGCTCCCACTGATGCTGAGCTAACGGTTGCGACAGAGGACGCTGGCACAACAGTAGAAACCGCTGAACCCGCTAGCGAAATTCTGGATGCCACTACCCCAGAGGCTGCAACAGCAGAGGCAGCAACAGAAGAGGAAGCAGCAGCAGAGGAAACCACTCAACAGGAGGCAGAGCCTGCCGCTATGGAAGCTGCCCCAGAGCCGGCGACGATTGCCGAAGCGCCTCCCGCACGTCCGGCAAGAGCCGCCAATGACCCGCGAGAAGTTCGTCGAAGAGAGCGAGAAGCGGCCCTGCGTGCACAGGGGGTAACCATCGGAAAAACAAGTCCTGCCGGTCAGGACACCACCGAGGGCTCTAATTCCAAGTAGAGCTGAAACCTCTCGTAGACACTGCGCTGCAGGTCACTGGCAAAGTCCAGTACCTGTGCCGCAGTGGCCTGTCCAGTGTTTACCAACACCAGGGGCTGTAACGGCCAACACGCCACCGGACCGTCGCGGCGTTCTTTCCACCCCAACGTGTCGATCATTTGCGCGGCAGAAACCTTGAATAGCTGCTCAAAGGCATAGGGCTGCAGCCCTAGACCTCTCAGTCGATGGGCTTCCTCTGGGCTAACCACTGGATTCTTAAAAAAGCTGCCCGCATTGGGATGGCTTTTGGGATCGGGTAATTTCCGCTGGCGAATCGTCATCACCGCTTCGGCAACTTCTTGGGGGGAAGGCAGAGGTGTCTCGGGAACGATGGGGTCCGCGACACCAAGGGTTTGGGCAAGTTCTTGATAGCTGAGGTTGACCTGGGGCCGACGGTTCAGGCGAAACCGCACTCCATAAATAATCTGGCCACTCAAGCCTCCGATCAAACTTTCTGATCGCTTAAAGCAACTGTCCCGATACCCAAAGTCGCATTCCATTGCTCTGCGCGACTGCAACCCACCGTCTGCATCAAAGACCCAAACGGACTCAATAAACTGGGCTACTTCGACCCCATAAGCGCCGATGTTCTGTACCGGGGCGGCACCCACGGAACCGGGAATCAGCGCTAAGTTCTCTAGCCCAAACCAACCCTGCGTTAAGGACTCGAGTACAAATTCGTGCCAGTTCTTACCGGCACCCACTTCCACCCAAACGTGATCCTGGTCTTGTCGGATGACCGTTACATCCGCGTTCCTTACTCGACAAACCATGCCGGACACCCGCTCAGACAGAACAACATTCGAGCCTTCACCCAAACCCCGCAGAGGTAGCCCCAACTCCCGGGCCAAAGTAAACGCCTCCCTACCCGCTTCCGGAGTAGTCACATCCACGACGCGATCCGCAGTGGCTGTCAGCTGCAGCGTGTTTGCTAACGGTTCATTTGTGCGCATCATGCTGCGATTAACCGGAAGGTCAGATTAACCCGCACGTCACAGGGTCGCTTGGTTTGTCGCAAACAGTGCCGTTGTCTGCCGTCGAAGATCAGCAGTGAGCCGCTAGAGAGTTCGAAATTTTGCCGTTGGGGGGGCTGCTGAGTATCAATGCTGAAGCGACGGGTGGCCCCCAGACTCAATGACGCTATGTTGCCCAAACAACCTTGTTCATCATCCCGATGCCAACCCATGTAATCACGGCCGTTGTGGTAGCGGTTCAGCAGTAGAAAGTTAAAGGACTGGCTGGCCACCTCTTCGACCTGCTGTTTGAGATGCAACAATCCATCCGGCCATCCCTCCCCAAGGTGGTCGATGCCGGTGTAGCGGTAGTTCAGACCCGAATCGCCAAACCAGGCTAACTGCCGTGGCGCCTCTACTTGACGACCGAAAATTCGAAAAGACTCCCGCTGCCAAACCACCGTCTGGGCGCAGTCCAGCTTGTTCATCCAGTCTTGGGCCTGACCTGAAGTCAAAAAATTCTCGATAAACTGCATGCGTAAAATCCCAAGTGCCGTTATGCGATTCGGCATAGCCCCGGTCCCGGCTGCGCCCCAGGCCAAATTCTTTGTCGCGCCGGCTGAATAATTCAGTCTAGCGTATATACTAGGCGGGTTTTAATAACCGTAAAAAGGACAGCCTGTGAATATCGAGGGAAAAGTAGCCGTCATCACTGGCGGAGCGTCTGGCTTAGGCCGCGCTACCGCTGAAATGATCATTGCCAACGGCGGCAAGGTCGCGATTTTGGATCTCAACGAAGACTTGGCCAAGGCGACCGCCAGCGAGCTTGGCGAAGCCCGGGCCTACCAAGTCAACGTGACCGACGACGAGTCTGTCAGCACTGCAATCAATCAAATCGCTGCAGACTTCGGCGCCATTCACATCAACGTCAACTGTGCCGGTATTGGTGCAGCCTCACGGACTGTGGGACGTGAAGGCGCACTGGACATTGCCAAGTTCAATTTCATCGTCCAGGTAAACCTGATCGGTACTTTCTCAGTGCTGAGTAAGTGCGCAGCCATCATGCAGGTCAACGAGCCAGAAGGTGAGGCTCTGGAACGCGGCGTTATCATCAACACCGCTTCTGTGGCCGCCTTTGATGGCCAGATTGGCCAAGCCGCCTACTCTGCCAGTAAGGCTGGTGTATCGGGTATGACGCTGCCTATCGCCCGAGACCTGTCACGCCAGGGCGTGCGTATTTGCACCATCGCCCCAGGTATCTTTAATACGCCAATGATGGCCGGAGCACCGGATCAGGTTCGGGACCCACTCATCGATATGGTTCAGTATCCAAAGCGCCTGGGTCTGCCTCCGGAATTTGCCTCGCTAAGCAAGCAGATTGTGGAAAACCCCTATCTCAACGGCGAAACCATTCGCTTGGACGGCGGTATCCGCATGGCACCCAAGTAATATTGAAGCCATGGGTTCAGGCGCTGAAAAGCGCCTGAATTCGCTCCAAATCCTCCGGGGTATCCACCCCACCCGGCACCACCTCCGCCGCCTCAATCACCAACAACCGCCGTCCGGCTTCTAGCCAACGCAGTTGCTCTAACCGCTCAATGCTCTCCAACCTCGACTCACTGAGGTCGACAAATTCCCCCAGCCCGCTAACGCGAAACCCATAAATTCCGATGTGACGCGCCGCGCCAACCGGCACTTGGGTGGGCTCATCTCGGGGATAAGGCACGGGTGCTCTGGAGAATGTCAGTGCCAGCCCCGCGGCATCCACCACCACTTTGACGACATTGGGATTAAAAAACGCCTCGGCGTCATGCAGCGGCTCGGACAACGTGGCCATAGCGATCTCAGGTTGCTGCAGCATGCCCTGATGTAATTGGTCGATGACCACAGGGGGCAGCAGCGGCTCATCCCCCTGAAGATTGATCACGATGTCATCGTCAGCCCAGCCCCGCTTAGAAACCACTTCCATGACCCGATCAGAGCCCGACTGGTGATCCATCCGAGTCATCTCGACCTCCCAGCCAGCGGCGCTCACAACCTCCGCCACACGGGGATCATCCACGGCGACCACAACGCTATCCGCTTTGGCGAGGGCGGCTTGCTCCACCACACGAACAATCATGGGTTTGCCGCCAATATCCGCTAAAGGCTTGCCTGGCAATCGACTGGAGGCGTATCGGGCTGGAATTACTATGCGAAGCGCCATCTATTCACCCTTTTTATTCAAGCTTGTTATCAACCTTTGCAGCCACTTTATCGACGTTATCTGACGGAGGCTGCGAGTCAGGCATCGGACTGCTGCGTCTTAGCCGCCGTTATTCCGCATTGGCTCATCCGTTGCTTCAACGCCGCAACGAACTCGGAATCTAGCTCTAGCGTAATCTCTAACGCCCAGACGAAACTCAAATCCACATCCAGCTCCATCAGCTTCATCGCATCCTTATCGGTACAAACAATGACCTGACCCAAGGCGATGTCCAGTTCGTCACCGGTATAACCGTGGTGATCGGGGTAGATATGCGGCTCTACGGAGACCCCCAGCTCGGTCAGGGTGCCCAAAAACCGGCTGGGATTGCCAATACCACAGAGGGCGTGGACCCATGGGTGGCGCTGCACAAACTCGTCCAGGGATACAACCTCACCATCGCTCAGACGCCGAAAATGCAGCGGCATGGTGCGCATGGTGTACTCCTCGGGCACTAGCCCAGAGGGGCCGCCATGACTGACCACAAAGTCCACCTCTGCAAAGCGACTGACCGGTTCTCGCAACGGGCCCGCGGGCAACAACAAACCGTTGCCCACGCCTCGAGCCGCGTCGATCAGGGCTATCTCGATGTCTCGAGCCATGGCGTAGTGCTGCAACCCATCATCTGCAACTACCACGTCGCAACCGGCTTGCTGGAGCAGCGCAATGCCTCGGTTGCGTTCAGCAGCGATGGCAACCGGGCAATGCAGCTTGTGTTTGAGCATCACGCCTTCGTCTGAATAAGCCGCGGCGGAAGCACCCGGTGGGATCAAGGCACCTTGCCGACTGAGCTTGCCTTTATAGCCTCGGGAAACCACACCGGGTGTGAAGCCCTGTTCAACCAACAGCTGCACCAAGGCCACCACCAATGGTGTCTTACCCGTACCACCTACGGTGATATTGCCCACCACGATGACCGGCAAGCGAGAGCTGTCCGTCACCAGGGCTTCGCTAAGCTGCACCTGACGCACTCGTCGACGGGCGCTGATCCAGCCGTAGAGCCAAGAAAAAGGCAGCAAACACTTCACCCAAAAGCCGTCGTTGTACCAAGCCCGAGTAATGGCGTTGGTAGACTGCCCGATCAAGGAACCCCGCTTAGACTGGGATTGGGTAGAAACGCCGCCGTTGACAGGCGGCGGGGGTTGCACCTCAGGCTCGTCTTCTTGGAATTGCGCACCGTACAAATCTGCGTAAACGCCCCCTTGCCCCAACAACTGGGCATGGGTGCCCTGCTCGAGAATTTTGCCGTGATCCATCACTACAATATTGTCGGCGGATTCGACGGTTGAGAGCCGATGGGCGATCACCAACGTGGTGCGTCCCTGCATCACCTCCTCCAAGGCTTTTTGGATCGCTTTTTCGGATTCGTTATCTAGCGCCGATGTTGCCTCATCCATGATCAGCACCGGGGCGTCTTTTAACAGCGCTCTGGCAATGGCTATGCGCTGGCGCTGCCCGCCAGACAGCAGCACGCCATCATCGCCGACCATGGTTTCCAAGCCCTCGGGCATTTGCCTGACAAATTCCTCGGCGTGGGAGCGCCGCAGTGCATCCTGAATTAGCTCCTCTGAGGCATCGGCCATATCCCCGTAAGCGATGTTATTGCGCAGGGTGTCATTGAATAACGTGACCTGTTGACTGACAAAAGAGATGTGCTTGCGCAGGTTTACAAGCTCGAAGTCCTGAATATTCGTACCATCCAGCTCGATGGCGCCGTGTTGCACCTCATAGAACCGGGGCAGCAGACTGGCCAAGGTCGATTTACCGCTGCCAGAGCGCCCCACCAGCGCCACGGTTTGGGTCGGCGCTATGGTCAGATTGATATCCTGCAATACGTCCGGCCCATCCTCAGCGTAGCGAAAAGTGACGCCCTTAATCGCAACCTCACCACGAGCGCGTTCCAGGGTATGGCCACCCAGGTTCTCTTCCACGCCGGAATCCAGCTGGGCGAAGATGTCTTCAGCAGCGGCAAATCCTCGCTGTAGTTTGGCGTTCACCTCAGACAGTTTACGGATGGGGCGGCCCAACATACCCGCCAAAACCAAGAACTCTACCGCCTTGCCGCTGGACAGTTGAATGCCAAATTCCGGGCTGTACAGCACCATGATCAATCCACACAGCGCCAGAGCGATGATGGTTTCGTTGGTCTGAGAACTGAGCACCTTGGTCACCACCATTTTCATGTTTTGCTGGCGATTGGTTTTGCTGGCGGCCAAAAAGCGACTTTCTTCCTGTGCCTGGCCGCCAAAAATTTTGACTTCGCGATACCCGTTGGCGACTTCAGACACCACATGGGTGACATCACCCATGGAGTGCTGAATACGCCGGCTAATACGGCGAAAACGATTGCTGGCAAAGACCACGATTAAGCCAAGCAAAGGCGCCATGGCGATGAACATCAAGGTCAATTTCCAGTCGATCAAAAGCAAAAAGACCAAATAGGCGATGACTTTGAGGCCGTCTTGAATGAGCGCCCGCAGCGCGTCTGTGCCCGTATCCCGGAGTTGGGTAACGGTAAAGGTAATCTGCGAGACGATGTGCCCTTGAGATGCCCCGTCAAAATACCGGCTGGGAGACTTCAGTATGTGTCCAAAAAGCTCTTCACGCAGATCGTAAACCACGCCAAAGGAAACCCGCGACATGGCAGCTTCCCCAAGGATGGCCCCTACTCCCCTAGAGGCGGCAGCCAAGCCCATTAAGATGGGTATGGTCGCCGCCGCCATGATTTGGGCATCTTCCCAGCCATCGATCAGGTTGCCGAACAAGGTAACAAAGTAGGCTTCAGCACCAGCGGCCAAAGCGAAGCCTATAAAGGCAAAAATCAACAACAACCAATACCGACCAACGTAAGACAGCAAACGCCGGTATATGACCCAATCGGATTTATCCGTGGAATTGCCGCTCAAACTAAACTCCGTTTATTTTCTGTTGGTCTTTGCGTTGTCCGAGGACGCCGCACCGACAGTGGCTAGGCTTACTCTTCGAAGTCCCAAACCCGCACACACATCCAAAACCGTAACCACTGACTGATGCGGCACAATCGCATCCGCCTTAATCAGCACTGGAATCTGCTGACGCTGACGATCAGAGCGCGCCTCGACGCGACCCAAGAGAACTTGGGCCAACCCGCCAAGCCCGGCCTGGACAGACTCGCCATTCACAAAAACAGCACCATCTGCGGCAATCGCGATCTCCAGCGCATCGGCGACGACGGTAGTTCCTGACTGGGCTTCCGGCAGCTCCACGGATACGCTGCGATTCTGCACAACATTGGTCGACACCATAAAGAACAGCAACAGGAGAAATACCACGTCAATCAAAGGGGTAATTTCGATCCCGGCCTCTCGCCGTGCTGCACTAGAACGAGCCACGCATCCCCCAATGACCCGCTAACTGCATCGGCGGATCTGTTCCCTCCATAGCTGGAATATCTCTCATTTGGCCGCTCGCATTTGTTCCAGAAAACGGCTGCTAACGGCCTCAATCTCAATCAACAAGGCATCCACATGGCGCAACAGTACCCGGTGGCAAATCAACGCCGGAATCGCCACGACCAAACCCGCCGCGGTGGTAACCAGCGCAGTGGATATGCCACCAGCCAGCAGATGGGTTTGAGCCTGTTGGGCTGCAAAAAGCTGGTCAAAAACGTCAATAAGGCCCACCACGGTGCCTAAGATCCCCAGCAACGGACAGATGGCGGCTATGACCCCCAACACGGTTAGATAACGCTCTAAATTGTGGGCTACAAGGTCTATGGCGCCGCGCAGCACCTGATGAAATTGATCGTGAGGCAGGGCCAAATTCTTCAAACCAACGGCCAAAACGTAGCCAAGTTGGGACGTGGCGCCCAGATCGTTTAACGCACCCGCCTGGGCTGACCAACCGGCAACGTTTTCCAACCGCGCCAGCAGAGCCTCGGGTAAGACCTGTGAGCGGCGAAGCGACCACCACCGTTCCAGACCGATAGCCAATACGGCGATACTGCAGAGCAGAATCGGCAGCATCAGCACCCCACCGGATGAGAAGACTTCCACCATCAACGGAATCCTGGAATTTGCTTAACTACCACGAGCAGCCTCGAGCAGAGATGGGCCAAAAGCTGTGCACCAGGCCATCGTCTTCCCGAACCCAGTATTGATCATGCAGATTAACGGTGGGATCACAGTGCGGTACTGCGAACTCAAGGACATCGCCCAGCGCCACAGCACCCAGTTCATTGTCTCCAGGGTTGGTGGCCTGATCGCCAAAGATCAGTACGCCGTGCTCGTCGCCAGCAAAGCGGAATTTCAAATCGGGTCGCGCGTCACAAACGGGGTAAACGCTGTCGGATGCAAAGGCCTTGTAGCCCCCATCTACCGTTATCGTGGTTTGCTGAGGTTGACTGATCGCGGTACAGGCCACGGTCAGCGCCAAATCAAACCCTTGGAAGCGATCCGAATCCGCACCACACACTTGACGGTATTCTTCATCCATAAAGATGTAGCTGCCCACCTGAATATCCGTCAGTTGATCAATGGCCACATCAATATCAAAAGTACCGGTACCGCCGCCGGTAACAATCTGCGGCGACTGACCGCGCTGCCGCAATATTTCGAATTTGCTGGCCAAACTCTCCCAAGAACGCAGCGACTTTTCCTTGCGCTTGGCGTGCTCTGGTATGTGCATGATGTGGCCGGCGTAATGCTGTATGCCCGCAAAATAAAAGCGCGGATCATCGCTAGCCCAGTCCAACAGCTGCACAAACAAGTCATCGTCTCGCAATCCTGTCCGCCCCATGGACACGTCTAAATCTAAAACCACCCCAATCCGACGATCAGGATCAATCTCTGCATTGAGGGCATCCCGGCCCATAAGGGAATCTACGGTTAACAACAGCTCAGCGTTTTGCACTGCAATGGCGTTCACGACCTTAGCCTTGGCGCGACTGGAGATAGGTGAGGTGACCAGCACACTGGAAACCCCAGCCTGCAACATCACCGCAGCCTCACTGACTTTAGCGGTGCAAATCCCTACCGCACCCGCCGCCATTTGCTGACGGGCGATAGCCGGACATTTATGGGTTTTTGCGTGAGGCCGAAAGCCTTTGTTGTGGGAAGTCAGGTGAGCGGTCATCGTCTGAATGTTGCGATCCATGGTCGGACGATCCAGCAGCAACGCTGGCGTCGGCAACTGCGCAACTTCCAGCGGATGGTCCAACATCACCGGCTCGGTAGGCCGGGCCAAAACCGTTTGTAAGGCGACATCCATTGCTGTTGTCAAAATTCACCCCTGAGCAGTTGCAGTGGCTCCTGGGCAAAGCTCCAGACCTCGCCTACGCCACGAAGTGTGCATCATAACGGGGTTGCCAGGGGAATAGCAGTGCCGGGAAACCGGCATATCAGCGTTTAGCGACAGGCCCTAGTACCAAGTCTGTTGGTATCTCTACCCAGCTTGGGGCAACACATTAGAAATCTGCTTTGGGGCCTTACTTTAGGGCCCTGCTTTGGGGCCCTCTTTGGGGCCCTGCTTGAGAGAGGCTTTCTGGCTTACTTTGTTCTAGCCTTTCAGGGTGTTCTGCATCGGTTCTAGATCTGTCTCGCGTCTTGCTGGTGCTCGTTGGAATTCTCTCGGGACAGTTTTGCGCAGCGCTAGCGCTGCCCTTGAGATTGTGCGTACTCGATACGTAGGGCAGCGATCAGGTGCCGACAAATGATGCCACCCGCGTCCTGACCAATGCTGCTGCCAGCGTCGATGCTCGGCTGGGAAATCAATGTCCCGTCTGCAATAAGATCCAAGTCTTTCTTTTCCGGAGGCGCACTGAACTCAAATTCAGGCAACTGGGGATGTTCGCTTTGCGTCGGCACGGGATTGGCACCATCCACCTTCGCTCGTGCGCGACTGCGTCGGCGCTTAGTTTTAGACGGATAGCGCAGCGCCTTGGTTAATCGATACACCGCTTGCCAATGAGCAGCCGCCTCCTCTGCTGGCGCCGACAGGTGGGCAAGGGACTGCCCAAATGCAAGCTGCTGAGGAGGCAAGGCAAACGCTTCTTCCGGTGAGTTAAGCAATGATTCGGTATTCATACTGTATGAATATCATGTACTGTATATTTATACAATTATCAAAATCACCCCGTAGATGCAGAAATTTTCAAAGCTCCGTCTACCCAATCACCCGCCAGCACCGTTCCTGGCTCGAAACCGTGCCCAAGCAAGGACTCGGCCAAGGGGTTTTCCACTAGCCGCTGAATCGCCCGCTTCAGGGGGCGTGCACCATAAACTGGGTCATAGCCGGCCTCACGTATGGCAACCAAAGCCTCATCGCTAAGCACCAAGCTTAACTCCTGTTCCGCCAGTCGCTTGTTGAGCAAATCCAACTGTAAGGTTGCGATACGCTCAATATCGCCCGCCGTTAACGGGCGGAAGACGACAACATCATCGATGCGGTTAATGAACTCAGGCCGAAAATGCTGGGCGACAATACCCATGACCATACTGTTCAGCCGTTGGGCACTGCCGTTAGCATCTGCTTCGCCACCGACCTCCTCTTCGGTAAAGGTCTGAATGGCTTGGGACCCCAAATTCGACGTCATGACCAGCACCGTGTTGCTGAAATCCACCGTGCGGCCATGTCCGTCGGTTAACCGACCATCGTCCAGTACCTGCAACAGCACGTTGAAGACGTCGTTGTGGGCCTTTTCGATTTCATCCAGCAGAATCAGCGAGTACGGCTTTCTGCGCACCGCCTCGGTCAAATAACCGCCTTCTTCATAGCCCACGTATCCCGGCGGCGCTCCGATCAGCCTGGCAACCGAGTGCTTCTCCATAAATTCAGACATGTCGACCCGAATCATGGCGTCCTGGGTGTCAAACAACACTTCCGCCAAGGCCTTGCAAAGCTCGGTTTTACCCACCCCGGTGGGGCCCAGAAACATAAATGAACCGTTAGGCTTGCTCGGATCGGCAAGTCCAGCCCTAGCCCGACGCACCGCCTGACTCACCGCTGCAATGGGTTCTGCTTGACCGATCACCTTCTGCGCTAGGGTTTCTTCCAGCCGCAGCAAACGTTCCTTTTCTTGGGACAGTAGCCGAGCAACGGGAATACCGGTCCATTTGCCGACGACTTCCGCAATTTCTTCGGCGGTCACTTTGTTGCGCAACAATCGAGGCTGCGGATCATCGGCGTGACTGGTCGCTTCTGTGGCCAACGCTTGTTGTTCTAGCCGGCGCTCCAATTCCGGAATGATGCCGTATTGCAGCTCAGACATGCGGGTCAAATCACTTTCCCGGCGTGCGGCTTCAAACTGCTGCCTTGCCGCCTCTAATTCTTCCTTGGTGTCCTGAGAACCTTTCAAAGCCTGCTTTTCCGACTCCCAGATGCGCTCCAGCGCCGCGTACTCGGCTTCACTTTCCTTCACCAACTGCTGCAGGTCTTGAAGCCGTTTTTTGCTTGCCGAGTCATCCTCTTTCTTGAGCGCTTCGATCTCCATCTTCAGCTGCATCATGCGACGATCCAAGGCATCCATGCTCTCCGGCTTAGAATCCATTTCTAGCCGAATACGGCTGGCGGCTTCGTCGATCAAATCGATGGCCTTGTCGGGCAATTGCCGGTCTGTGATGTAGCGGTGGGAAAGCGTGGCTGCAGCAATAATGGCCGGGTCTGTGATATCCACCCCGTGGTGCACTTCATAGCGCTCTTTTAACCCCCGCAAAATTGCGATGGTGTCTTCTAAGTCTGGCTGATCGACCTGGACTTTTTGAAAGCGCCGCTCCAGTGCCGCGTCTTTTTCGATGTACTGGCGGTACTCATCCAAAGTCGTAGCTCCGACACAATGCAGCTCGCCTCTGGCCAAAGCCGGTTTAAGCATGTTGCCCGCATCCATTGCCCCATCGGCCTTGCCAGCACCAACCATGGTGTGCAGCTCGTCAATAAACAGAATGATGTTGCCTTCTTGCTTGGCGAGATCATTCAGCACCGCCTTGAGGCGCTCTTCAAATTCACCACGGTACTTGGCACCAGCAATGAGCGCGCCCAAATCCAAGGACAATACCCGCTTATCTTTGAGGCTGTCGGCTACCTCGCCGTTCACAATGCGCTGAGCCAAACCCTCAACGATGGCGGTTTTGCCCACGCCTGGCTCGCCAATCAGCACCGGGTTGTTTTTGGTACGTCGCTGCAAGACTTGCACGGTGCGACGAATCTCCTCATCGCGGCCGATAACCGGATCTAACTTGCCTTGAGCCGCCAGTTCGGTGAGATCCTGAGTGTATTTTTCCAGCGCATTGCGCGTTTCTTCGTCGTTTTTTGCTTCCACAGTTCTGCCCTGTCGTTGAGCTTCTATAAATGATTCCACCGCCCGTTCGTCTACGTGAGCGGCGCTTAAACATGAAGCTACTGGTTTATCTTTAAAGAACGCGAGGAGCACCCATTCCTCGGGCACAAAGCTATCCCCCGCTTGAGTTGCTCTTCCTTGAGCCCACTGCAACAGCGCTTGCAAGGCCGCACTGGGTGGCAATTCTGACGCCGGCTTACCCAGCGTCGGTAACGCCTGGACTGCACCTTTCAATCGGGCGCTTAGTACCTGGAGGTCTGCGTTAGTTGCCGTAACAGCCTGATAAAGCAGCGAATCCGGCGCCTCAGCCATGACTGAGGCCAAGTGCAAGGGTTCTAAATTCGCGTTGCCTGCCGTCACCGCCGCAGCATGAGCTGCCGACAGAGATTCCTCCACCCGCCGAGTCCATTCCATTGCCATCGTTCATGCCTCCTGAAAGCTGACCAAAAGCTCACTCATCAAGGCAAGTTGACAACTCTTTCACCTGCCTTCGTTTGCAATCAGTATGGGCCAGAGAATTTTTTTCAAGCGGCTTCACGCGTCAAACACCGAAATTTAGTTGTTAGGAATTCCGTCTGCGATGATTCGTTGCGAGTACTTTGACCATAACGGCGAAAACCCAAGCCCAGAGCATCAGACGGTTGGCCAGATTATTCTGCAGCCCAATAATTCTCTTAGCTGGAAAGCGCTCAAGTACTTTCTGGCTTTTATGATGGCGCTATCTTTTTCCATCGCTCTGGCGTTTTTGTTCTACGGCTATTGGCTGGTTTTACCCTTTACCGGACTGGAAATGGCAGTACTGAGCTACTGTTTATGGCTGTGCTTACGCCGCGCCAGCCTGCAGGAGGTCATCACCTTTAGCGCCGAGCAAATTCGCTTGGAAAAAGGTATCGACCGCCCAGAAAAGATTGCTACCTGGGAGCGATTTTTCACCAAAATACACGTCAATCAGGCTATCCATCCTTGGTACCGAAAAACCGTTGCCCTGGTGCACCGCGGCGATCGCTTTGAGATCGGCACGTTCCTCACCCACAAAGAGCAGGACGAATTGATCGAATCCCTGCACGATATGGTGCGCCGAGCAGACGCGGCCATGGTCAGACACGGCTGAGTCCTCCAGCACAAACCATTAGCGATCCTTGTCGCGCTGGGTCGTGACGTCACCCGGATGACTGGAACACCACTGAATGGCCCCACTGGTGGCCGTGTTCAACTGGCGAGATCCTTCCCAACGATAACGGCGCACAACACGGGCATGAGGATGGCCATAGCGGCTGTCTTTGCCGGCGCTATAAATCACAAAGGTCGGGGACAACTGGCGGACCAAGGGCATTGAGGATGACGTGGCGCTTCCGTGGTGGGGAGCCAGCAACAACGCGATGTCGGTAGGTAAATGTGGCAAGAGCTGGGGCTCTGCTAGACGCGAAATATCCCCACTCAAAAAAGCAGCCAGCGGCCCATTAGGGGTTTGGGTTTGCACCAGCAACGTACAGGAGAGATCGTTCTGGGTACTCAGCCCCGACGCCTGAAGCACAGTGAAGGCGACACCATCCCACTGCCAAGTCTCTCCATGGGGACATCGCTGGGGTCCCAGCTCGGGCGTTGCGACGAAGTAGCGACGAAAGAAGTCTAGGCCACCGGCATGATCCCGGTCGGTATGGCTGAGCAACAATCCATCCAAGCGATGTTTACCGGTAGCACGCAACGTCGGCAGAATTTGTGATGCGGCCAGGCTGTTGTTACCCCAGCCCGGCCCGGTATCGACTAACAACCGGTGCTGAGCGGTATCTACCAGAGCCGCACTCCCCTGCCCGACATCCACCACGCGCACGCAGAACTGCCCGAAATCAATATTGGGCGCAACCTGCAGCCCGATCATCATCAAGCCGCAGCATGCACCCCAGCGAAAATAGGCTCTGATGGGTAGCAGCACAATCAAAGCGCTAACCATCGCTGCTACAGCGATTGGCGCTGAGACATAGCCCAAGCTGGCGCTACTCAGCGGAACACTATTGAGCAGGCTATCCAATAACGATTCGATCAACACCACGCTGAAATCAGCCAGGCGCAGCAAGGTTTGTGCAACGGGCTTCATGATCAAATCCAGCAGATAACTGTCGTTAGAAGTAAGTGCTAGGGCAAGCAATCCTAAAAACAAACAGGGCATTGTGATCAGGGTCAGAATGGGAACCGCAAGATAGTTTGCCGGCATGGCCAGCAACGCCGCCTCACCCAGAACCTGCACGGTTACCGGGGTGAGACCAACAAACAAAACGCCTTGGGCCTGAATCACACCAGACAGGTAAGCCGCCCCTGGCCGCCGCGACAGGTAAAACCACAGCAGCACAGCCACTGCACCATAGGAGAGCCAAAACCCAGAGCGAAAAGCCTGCGATGGCACCATCAAGGTGGTCAGTAACAGGGACAGTGCTAACACGGTCCACAGGCCAGCCCGGCGCTGCTGCCAGTGAAGGACCAGCAGCACTGACAGCATCACCGCTACTCGCATCACGGGCGAGCCAAAGCCGGTAAACCATGCCAAACAAAATGCACCAATCACCACCAGCAAGGCAGCTAGCAGCGTGGCCCCATCCCGCTGCTGCCAAACCCCCAACAGCCTGAGCGGATACTGCATCAACGCCAACAGCATGACCGCCAAAACGGAGACGTGCAGGCCTGAGATAACCAGTAAGTGAATGGCGCCCGAGCGGCGGTATAAATCCCAGACCTCGGGCTCAACCATGCCGCCGTCTCCGGTCACCAGGGCTTGCAGGACGTTGGGGCGCACTAGGGCCTGTTGCTCTAACGCCCAGCGAATTCGATGGCTCCACCGGTGGCGCAAAGACTCATCTTGGACCGGGCCCAGTTGATGAACGTGTTTGACATATCCGGTGGCCGCATAACCACTGGCAAGCAGCCACCGTTCATAGGAGAAAGCCTTGGGATTGGATTGCCCCCAGGGGGCTTTGAGGCGCACGATGGCGCTGAGTTTCTCCCCGACCTTAGGGCCTCTGGCTTCCTGCCACTGCAACCGCAGTTTTTTACCTTCTAGGCTCGGACAGCTGTCCATTGTTTGGCTGCCCAGATTCAAGTGAGCAGAAGCGAAAAGCATAGCTCCGGTACCAGAGCCCCTCTGATCACGGGGCAGCTCTTGGGCTCGGGTTGAGGTTTGGACTTGGGTAGAAAAATGAGAATTGACGCGAACATCCAGTACCCAATGTCCCTCAGAACGCTGGGCAACCTTGAGAATCTCGGCGGTTATCGGCAGATCTACACCTGCTGCGCATTGGGGTATAGTCGCGTTCCTGGCTTGGATCCAAGCAGCGGCCACATGAACACAACAAAGCGCCAACAGCCCCATCCACGCGACGCGTCTGAGGACTCTGGGATTGCTCAAGGGGAGCTCGCCCATCAGGCGACAATGACTGGAACCAAGGCTATCCGGCCCCAGGGCGACAAGCCTCTACAACTGTGATTGGTAAGAACAGTATTGATAGCAACATGGCAGCGGCCACCCAAATTGACGACTGAGCGGGCATCATGAAAGAAAGGCTGCTTAAGTTAATGCCAAGTCGCGAACGTTTGCGTGAGATATCGGCGCTTCGACCTATCGCTCATCTGCTCCATCGCTCGGAACTTTGGCATTTCAATCGTCACTCAGTATCCGGCGCAGCCTTTGTCGGGTTGTTTTCAGCCTTCATCCCGGTTCCCTCACAAATGCTGTTGGCTGCGCTGATTGCCATCGTTTTTCGGGTAAATCTGCCCCTGTCCGTAGCGCTGGTGTGGGTGACCAACCCAATCACCATTCCGCCCATGTTTTATGCGTCTTATCGAGTGGGGGCCTGGATATTGGGCATTGATCTCGATGCCGCTGGCATCACGTTTACCATCGATTCGTTAATCAGTAACTTTGTTGTGATCGCCCAGCCACTCTTCGTTGGCGCCATCATTTGCGGCTTGGTTAGCGGTAGTTTGGGATTTACCGCGGCGCATTTCATTTGGCGTATTCGCGTTGTGCGGCTTTGGCGCAAGCGCCGCAGGGAGCGCATGCAAAAACACTCGGCAACCGATCAAGAGTCTCAAAAGCCTGACAGCTAATGCAGATGTCGCGCCGGAGGTAATTGACTCGCGCCTCTTGCTGGCAGCCAAGCCGATAGCAAGGCAATGCTCAGACTGAGAACCCCAATCAAGGTCAAATCCAACCACACCAGTCGAGTGGGCACCGCCGCAAAGAAAGATCCGTCGAGCAAATGTTGGCCGGTAATTTCACCCAAAAAATCTACCAGCTCGTTCACTTGGGACGTCATCAGCAAGCCCAAAAGCAACCCGCCCAGAGTGCCCGTTACCGCTACAAAGGCGCCCTGAAAAACAAACAACGTCAAAACAAACCCACGGGTTGCGCCGATTGTGCGCAGCATGGCGATCTGGGAACGCTTGTGAAGTACGACCATGGACTGCCCGGCGATCACGTTAAAGCCGGCGATGGCCACCACCAACAGCAACAGAAAGAACATCAGGCTTTTTTCCATTCTGACAGCCTGAAACAGCTCACCGTAGGTTTGTTCCCAGGTTTCAATCGCCGCCGAAGCTTCGATCTGACTTAACCGCGCACCTAGCGACGATGCCTGCATGGGCTGGTGCAAGGTGATCCGCGTGCCCAGTTGTCCTAGCGCTTGCCAATAGTCATCGGTTTGTTGATCTAGGTTCACCAATACCGTGCTGTAGTCTGTCTCGGCGCCCATTTCAAAAGTGCCCGCCAAGTTCAGCCTAAGCCAACGCAACGCCACGCTATCGCCCTGAGCAATGGACACACCCAGCACCACCGGATCGCCCAGGGATAAGCCCTGATAACGAGCTAACGGCTCACCAAGCAAAATGGCATTGGGCACGCGCTGGAGATCGTCCAAACTGCCGCGCCGCATTAACCCTTGCAATTGCTCCATCGATCCAAGATCCGCTGCAGCAAGGCCAATCATGGTCACCGGTTGCATGCTGGTTCCGGCAGACAGCACGGCAAATCCTTGGAAGTACTTACTGGCTTGGGCGACTTCAGGCGCAGCGGCAACCGCTTGCGCTAAAGAGGGATCCAGCGGGGTCTGGTTGATGGTGATATGGGGCACACTGCCGAGTAAGCGTTGACGCAGCTCGTGGTCGAAACCGTTCATAACATTGACAACCAAGGTCAGCACCGCCACACCCAGCACCAAACCGATCAACGATACCCAAGTCACCAATCGAGCAAATCCAGTGGCGCCCTGTAGCAACATGCGTCCGGCCATCTGACCCAGCAGTCCTCTAGACGGTTTAGCGGAAATCGACACCTTAACGGGCTTCCGTGTCCGCCGGATTGAGCTTGCCATCCGCCAACGTTAACACCCGATCGAACTGGTTGAGCATGGTTCGATCGTGAGTCACCACCAAAAACGTCACGCCCCTAGACTGGCTGAGCTGCATCATCAGGGTCATCAGCTCTTGAGCACTGGTTTGGTCGAGATTTCCGGTGGGTTCGTCCGCCAATACCAGCCGAGGTTCGTGCACTAACGCCCTAGCCACCGCCACCCGCTGACGCTCGCCACCGGACAACTCTCCGGGTAGGTGGCTAGCTCGATCTTGCAGGCCGACCCTGGCCAGCAAATCCGCGCTGCGCTGTTCGGCCTCTTTGCGCGAAACCCCGTTTAAGCGCAGCGGCATGGCTACGTTTTCAAGGGCTGTAAACTCCGGCAGTAGATGATGCTGCTGATAGACAAAGCCCATACAGCGACCCCGAAGGAGGGTTCGCTCCTCATTACTGACGCCAGTCATGAGCTCGCCAGCGACCTGAATCTCGCCACTGTCCGCTTCGTCCAAGCCTGCCAACACGTGCAGCAAGCTGCTTTTTCCCGAGCCAGAACGCCCTACGATCGCCACTCGCTCGCCGGTGGCTAGCGTCAAATCTACTCCGTTGAGCACAGCAACCGGATTAGCCGCCGCTCCGTACTGCTTGGTCACGCCCTGGGCGGTTAACATCCATGTGGCCTCATTCATTGGCTAGCACCTCACTGGGCATTAAGCGCGTGGCCCGCCACGCTGGATACAAACTCGCCAGCCACGTTGCGATGACGGCGATGGCAGCGATCAAGAGCAGATCCGCCATTAAGATATGTACGGGTAGATAGGAAATAAAATACTGCCCCATCAAGTCATAACCCAACACAGCAGAGGCCTGGCTGACCAAAGCGGGCAGCAAGAGTCCCAGCCCAACACCGACCAATATGCCCACGACGGTGCCAGCCAAACCCAACAGCACGCCCATCACGCTAAACAGCGCCAACACCTGAACACGGCCAGCGCCCATGCTGCGCAAAATTGCAATATCACCCTGCCGCTGTTCGACAATCATGATGAGCCCCGAAACCAGATTAAACGCCGCCACCGCGATCAGCAGCGAAAACAGCAGAAACAACGTGGTCTTTTGCACTGATATGGCCTGATAAAGAGCGCCAAATTCGGTCATCCAAGAGCGGATGCGCAAGTCAGGAATCAGTAGCTGCTGACGCAAAAACTCTCGGGCCTGAAAAACACTGAAGATATCCGTCAGACGACCTTGCACGCCGTGCACCTTTGTCGGCATACGCAGCAGTCGCTGGGCATCGGGCAAAGAGATAAAAACGCTGCTGCTATCGATCTGTGATTGGCTTGCAAACACCCCGGTCACCAAAAAGCGTTTTTGCCGCGGCACCGCACCGGCTAGGCTGATGCGTTGATCTGGCAACACCATGACCAAGCTGTCACCCACGCCAACATTGAGCTGTTTTGCCAAACGACTCCCTAACATGAGACCAAATGGCGTCTGGGCGAACCCAATGCCACTACCCTGGACGACAAAATCGTCCAAGGAACTTACTGACCGATAACGTTCATCAATGCCGGTGATCTGCACCGCACGCACCTGCCCGTTAGCCGCGACCAAGCCGTTGCTGAGGATAACTGGGGCTAAACCCGCGATACCCGCTTGAGCTGCCAAACCTGAGTCCGCAGGCAGTAGCGGTAACGGTATCCCAAGGTCCGATGTGGCGGTGACGTGAGGCAGTAGGTTCAGCAGGCGCTCCCGCAGTTCGCGCTCAAAGCCGTTGACCACGGAGGTGACCAGGACCAAAACCGCAACACTGAGCACCAAACCGGCAAGGGCCAAGGTGGAGACATAGGATAAGTCGCCTCGACTCCCGTTTCTACGCTGCCCAAAAGCATAGCGTAGCGCCAGAAAGAGGGTCAGATTTGAACCGTTCATCTGCGTGCGCCCCGATGCTGACCTAGGGCCGAAGCAGTCAAGAAGGCGTGATATAGCGGAGTTTGCTGCGGGCTATTGCCCAACACGACGAGCCAGGTCTTCACTGTCGATAGCGGTTGAGTGCGCACCACCCGAGCCCTTGGATGGCATAGCCGCCTCGCTTGCAACAGAGCTTGCAGGAGGCTTTGCAAAAGGCGACTTCTCGCAGTTCTCCGGATTGCCACCGCAAACCTCGCATTCCATTTCCATGCCCAGCGCCTTCATGCCACCGCAGCTTCCTGCAATGGGTTGGCGACCGAAGATCACGCCAACGGCCATCGCACCAATCAGCGCGAGCATCACAAAAAAGGCGACGATAATGGTTTCCATGCTTACTCCCTAAGACCGGGCATGTAGTTTGTTACGGCGTCAGTATAACGCTCTACAAAGTCACCATCAGTGCTTTTCTCGATAATCAATACCGGCAGCTGTAGCTGCCTGGCCAAGGCCAGCCCAGCCTCGGTACCTAACACCATGATGGCGGTGGCGTAGGCGTCGGCATACATGGCTTGGGGGTGCAGCACCGTTACTGAGGCCACTTGGTTATCCGCTGGACGACCACTTCTGGGGTCTATGACATGATCCACCCGCACGCCGTCCACTTGCCGATAGTTGCGATAGTCACCGGACGTGGCCACCGCGATATCCGTCAAAGTCAACACGCGCTGTACAGACGCCTGTCGACCCGGCACCGGTCGCTCGATGCCAACCCGCCACGGCCCGCCTTTGGCGTTGACCCCAGCCACCCGCATCTCTCCGCCAATATCCACGAGGTAATCGCCGCAATCTTGCTGAGCCAAATACTCAGCCAGTTCATCCACCCCTAACCCTTTGGCTAGGGCAGACATGTCGATATAAACACCGTCGCCAGTTTTCAGCAGCTTGGCGTTAACGCCGTCGATCTGCAGTTGCCGCATACCCACCCAGCGCGCAGCCTCACGTTGCTGGCTGACCGACGGCAGGGCCGGCATTTCTTCGGGACCAAAACCCCACAGGTTAACCAAGGGACCGATGGTGATGTCGAAAGCGCCCTCGGTTTGCCGCCACACTTCTAGGGCCGTCTGGACCACGACCAACAGACGCGGCGAGACCGTGATCCAGCGATTTGCCTTGGAGCGATTGAACTCGCTGATTTCAGAGTCTGGGATATAGGTGGAAAGACTTTGATTGAATTGCGCCAGCAAAGCGTCGGTAGCGCTCTGGGCAATATCGCAGGATTCGGAAGCCCGATATTGAATACGGTAATAGGTGCCCATGGTGTCACCACTCACCGAGCGGTAGACAGAGGCGATGCCATCAAGGGGTTTATCACTGCTCGGGGAGGAATCGCAGGCGCTGACGATCAGGGCAAGGACAAATGCCGCCGCTGCTGCAATCGAGCCGTGTGGACGCTTGAGTCCTCGCAATATGGAAGTCATGCGTCAGTGTAACGTCGGATGTTGCCCCAAGCGACAGGCGCTGTTGCGACGCTCCCTAACCCGCTGACCACGTTTTGCTAAATCCGCCCGTCCAAGGCAACATTCTTGGCCGCAGAAAACCCTTCTGCCGAATGACCGATGACGGCCGCCTTGCAGGCTGGCCCAAACTTTGAAGAACGAGTCCCACAATGAATTCACGATGGTTCGCACCGCTTATTTTTGCCTCCGCTATCTTGGGCTGGTTGACTGCAGTCAGTTTTGCCGAGGTTGTCTGGTTGGATCAGCTGACCCAACTGCTGCGAACGGCGTTTTTCTCAGCGTTAAAAATGGTCATCGCGCCATTGATCTTTTTTTCTCTGATCGCTGGCGTGATGCAGCTGCGAGCCTCTCGGCAAATGGGTCAATTGGGGACTGTGGCTCTGTCCTACTATTTCCTCACCACGGGCATCGCCATCGTTATTGGCTTGGTCGTGGTGCTGTTCTATCACCCATGGACCGCGTTTCCGCCGCTGATTGAAAATCCCAGCGCTCTTGGTGACGTCACTGCCCAATCTGCCCGACTGATCGACCCCGGCGATGGCTCGACCTTCGCTTTGCTGAACAATCTGCTGCAGCGCATGCTGGTCAATCCCTTTAACGCCCTGAGCGAGATGAACGTTCTCGGGATTTTGGTGGGGGCGATTTTTATTGGTCTAGCCGCCGCCGTGGTTCTGCCCGAGGACTCCAAGCTACCAAAGATGTTCGACGAACTGGCCCAAGTCATATATCGCCTGGCTGGCTGGGTTCTAACCACCCTACCCATTGGCCTATTCGCCATTACCTTTCAGCTGGCTCAGCAGATTGATTTTTCAACCCTGGCCGCCTTGGGCCAGCTGGCTGGCGTCGTTTTCGCCGCCACGTTATTTCATGGCCTGATTGTGCTCCCCGCCATCGCTTGGTTGGCGTCTGGCATGAACCCACTGCAGTTTTTGCGCGCAGTGAGCCAGCCCATGCTGACGGCGTTTTTCACCTCGTCCAGCGCGGCGACCCTGCCGTTATCCATGACCACAGCCCAAACGAATCTTGGCGTAGATCGGGCTCGAGCAGCATTCGTACTACCGCTGGGGGCCACAGCCAACATGGATGGCACCGCGCTTTTTGAAGGTATTGCCGCGGTTTTCTTGGCCTACATGTTCGGTATTGAGCTGGGTACCACGGGTATCATCGCGATCTTTTTGGTCGCCATGCTGTCTTCCGTGGGGGCTCCAGGCATCCCCTCGGGCTCCATGGCTGGCATGCAAATGGTGCTATTGGCCGTTGGCATACCTTTGGAGGCTATTGGCTTACTGCTGCTCATTGAGCGGCCACTGGACACGTTCAGAACCGCGGTCAACGTTGAGGGGGACCTTGTCGGTTGTTTGGTAGCCAAGCGTTTCACCACACAGGCTTAAACATCTCAACTCGTAGAGGACCCATTTATGGCCCCCAGACTTTTGCTGCTTAGACATGGGCAGATTGCCGCCAACAAACTGGGCCGCTGGCATGGTTCAACGGACAGTCCGCTAACCCTGCGGGGTCAATGGCAGGCGCATCTCACCGGGCGTTTTTTGCAGCGCAAGGAAAACTTAGCGGCGGTTTATACCAGTCCACTGGGACGCTGCCGTGATACCGCCGCCCTGGCTGCACCGAGATCCAAAGCCCAACACGAAGTGGTGGACGGACTGGCTGAAATGTCCATAGGCGACTGGGAAGACATGCGCTTTGTTGATCTCAATCGCCAACACAATTTGGTTGAACGGCTCACTGCAGACACCCAATGGGCGCCGCCCAACGGCGAGGCATTGGCTACCGTGGCTGCGCGCATGCGTAAAAGCCTGGAAGAAATCAGCGCGGCGCACCGGGACGACGAAACGGTCTTGGTGGTCAGTCACGGCGCAGCTATGGCCATCGCCCTGGGAGAGTTGATCCACGCCACCCCCACTCAATGGGGTCAGTATCATTTCGATAACTGTAGCTTGACCCAGTTGCGCCTCCATCCCGAGCAGCAGCCCGCTGAACTCATCGATTTCAACAGCTGTGCACACCGCAAGCCCTTCAGTTAAAGTCCGATCAAGCATCTGCAACCGCGAATTTGAGGAGAACGCAAATGGGTGAATATTCCATCGTAGAAAAAGCCGACCACATCATGACCGTGCGTATCAATCGACCCGATCGATTGAACGCCTTACACCCTCTGGCCAACGCTGAGCTGGGCCAGGTTTTTGATGAATTCGCCGCTGACGATGACCTGTGGGTAGCGATAATTACCGGTGAGGGTCGTGGATTCAGTGCCGGCAACGACCTGCGCTATCAAGCGGAAGGCGGCGAGCGCGTGCCCACGCCCCGAGGCTTCGGTGGTCTAACCTCGCGCTTTGACATGAACAAGCCGGTCATTGCCGCTGTCAACGGCGTTGCCATGGGTGGTGGCTTTGAGATCGCCCTCGCCTGCGACCTGATTATTGCCTCTGAGAATGCCAAATTTGCCTTGCCAGAACCCAAAGTCGGCCTGGCGGCCTTAGCCGGCGGGTTGAATCGCCTACCCCGACAAATTGGGCCGAAACGAGCGCTAGGTATGATCTTGACCGGGCGTCACGTAAGCCCTGAAGAAGGCAAAGAGCTGGGCTTTGTTAACGAAGTTGTGCCTCACGATCAACTGATGGACTCGGCCATGGACTGGGCCAAGCAGATTTGCGCCTGTGCGCCGCTGTCCATCCGCGCCAGCAAGGATGTGGTCTACAAGAGCCTAGACAGTGCCTCACTTCAGGACGCCATGGAGGCCAAGTACGACACCGTGAAAGCCATGGTAGGCAGCCAAGACTTTATTGAGGGTCCCAAGGCTTTTGCCGAAAAACGCGCACCAAACTGGCAGGGGAAATAACCCAAGCCTTCGAACACAGGGGAGAAAATCATCATGTTGAAAGTAACTCATCGAGACTTAATTGATCGCGCCTTAGCCGATATCGAAACACTGGATCTGGAGACCGCTGAAGGCCTACTGGAAGACGACGATACGGTGTTCATTGATTTGCGGGATCCGCGAGAGCTGGAACGAGAAGGCAAGGTACCCAATGCCTTCCATGCGCCAAGAGGCATGCTGGAGTTTTGGGTTGATCCGTCGTCGCCTTACCACAAAGACGTCTTTGCCTCTGGCAAGCGCCTGGTTTTTTACTGCCAAAGTGGTTGGCGATCTGCCCTAGCCACCAAGGCGGTACAGGATATGGGACTGGAACGGGTGTGCCACATTGGCGACGGCTATCGCGGCTGGAAGGACAGCGGTGCGCCAACCGAGGAAGTTCAACCCAAAAACCGCTAGCCCTCAAAGCCCAAGCAACATCAATCGCTTGGGCTTTACCCTTTTGCAAATGCCGGAGCGCTCATGGTCGCACTGATACACCTTCTCGCCTTTTGCGGCGGCTTCGTCATCATGTCCGTAGAGCTGCTCGGCGGAAAAATCCTCGCGCCCTATTTTGGCAGCGGGGTCTATGTCTGGGGCAGCATCATCACCGTGTTTATGCTGTCCCTAGCCTTAGGCTACCTGTTAGGTGGCCGCCTTTCCGTCAAAAACCCTTCGCTGATTCGCTTTGGCGCCATTTTTGCCACCGGCGCGGTGCTCTTGTATCCGTTAATCCTGTTCGCTGAACCGGTGATGACTTTTATCTTTTTGCGCATCGAAGACCCCCGTTACGGATCTTTAGTCGCGTCTACCTTCCTATTTTTTTTGCCCACGGTGATTTTGGGCATGATCTCGCCCTACTCGGTAAGACTGCTGGTCACTAAGGTCGAAGAAAGCGGCAAAGTGGCGGGAACACTGTACTTTGTGTCGACGCTAGGCAGCGCCATCGGCACCCTGATGACTTCCTTTTATTTCATCCTGTGGTTTGAAGTGAACACGGTGCTAACGCTGTTGACTCTGATTTTGTTGCTTGTAGCCACGCTGTCAATTTGGTTTGGTGCAAAAACCGCCTGAACCAAACCAAGACAATCCCAACTCACCGCCGAGTAACGGGTGCCAGCACCCACCCCCTTACTGGCTGGACTTGAACAGACAATTCTGGGTGTAGTCTGCCGCTTCGTTGGCGGTCCAATCTGCTTTGGGTTTTTCATCCATGTCAGTGCACCAATCCGCGCTTCCGACTTCGGCCTCGCAACCTGCCAAAAACGCAACACAGATCAGCATCCCAATTGCATAGAGCTTATTCATGGTTTTTCCTCTCGATTAAAAAATGCGGTCTTTTTGCAGCAATCTGAAAGAGCTGGAGCAAACCTGTCTTTCAATATCTTGTTTCAGTGCCGCTGCAGCGCCGTCCCAGCGCCGTCGATGTCGACGCGGCAATCAACGTAATGACTAGCGCAGCAAGTATGGGTGGATGCGGCGAAAATGACTCTCCAAGGAGTGTGAGTGGCTTCGCAATATCCACGCTTTATGGCCTGCAATGGATACCAACCCAGTTCACACCGCCCGTGGCTTGTCCAGACCAGCGGATGAGTTGGTTAATCACCGCCAGTGACTTAGAGTACGGCCAGCTCCCGAAGCCTCCGGTTTTCGAGCATCGGTTGACGCCCAAACTCAACGGCACGAATTGGCACTCACCAGCTACCGTCATGGTGATTGACGAGAAATAGGAACGTTTTTAATCATGAGGAACATTGCACCGGCTCTTTGCCTAGCATTAGCGTCTGCCTTTTTACTTTCTGCAAACCCAGCCAACGCCGAGGTAGTGCATGAAGAACGCTCTCTTTATGCGCGCTTAATCGTCGAAGATAACCAAGGTCTGCGCTGCCTCAAGTTCACCCAAAAACGCGATAACAGCACGCAAACCTGCCTGAATCTGAGCAACCCCCAAGAGCTGGTGTTTACCTACGCCAAGATGTCCTTATCCAGTTTATTGCTGACGCCAAAGCCCGAGCGGATTTTGATTATCGGTCTGGGTGGCGGCACCCTGCCCATGGCTTTGCGAAGGATTTTGCCCAATGCGGACATTGAAACCGTCGAAATTGACCCAGCCGTGGTCAGAGTGGCCAAGACGTATTTTGGCTTCCAAGAAGATGACAAAAACCGGGTCATCACTCAGGACGCGCGGGTCTACGGGAAGCGCGCGGGCTTGAGCGGCAAACGATTCGATTTAATCTTCCTGGATGCCTTCAACGGCGAGTACATTCCCGAACACCTGATGACCGTAGAGTTTCTGCGGGAAATGCAGTCCTTGCTCACTGAGGACGGGGTTTTGGTCGCCAACACCTTTGTCAGCAGCCGCCTCTATGACTACGAATCAGCCACCTATGCCGCAGTGTTCGGCAACTTCCTGAATTTTCGCCAGGCGACCACAGGCAACCGTGTCATCCTAGTCCCCAGCGCCCGACTAGCGCCGAGTTCGCGACCACCCTTAGACCTGGATAAACTGCACAGACGTGCTTCTGATCTCGCCCCGGCGCTTAAGCCTTTTGATGTACCCATACGTCGATATGCAAAACGACTGCATGGGCTATCCACCCAGAGCCCGGACTGGGATACCAGTACCCGCCCACTAACGGATCAGTTTTCTCCGGCTAACGTGCTCAAAAGCCAAGGGCGGTAGTTTGGGCGAGATCGCCGCTTGGACTAAACCCAGGGTGAATTAAACCCAGGGTGATTTAAACTCAGGGTGATTTAAACCCAAGGTGGGCTAAACCACACTTTGACCGAAAATCACGATTCCCGGGTTTTGCGCATGGCTACCCACTTTATAATCCCAAGATGAATGGTGGAGGAAACCCATGAGCCGGCAGAACAAACCATCCTCTCGTCAAAAAGGAATGTCCTTTTGCTGGCGCAAGCCTCTGTATTTCGGGATCGGCTTCGTAACCCTTGTGGCCTCGTTCGGTGCAGCAGCCTCTACACAGCAACTCTCACCCAGAGAGACCTACACCCTCGGACAGATATGCGCTCATTGCCACGCCCGCAAAGGCACTGCAGCGCCGATGATGGGTGACTCAGAAGCCTGGCAGCAGCGCACAAGCCAAGGTTTTGAGGTCCTGGTGAAAAACACGATCTTAGGGGTCGGCAACATGCCGCCCTTGGGCACTTGCGGATTTTGCACTGAACAAGAAATTCGCAACTTAGTCGCGGTGATGAGCGGCGTAGCGCCTGAGCCCACGGCGTCGGAGCCAACACCGTGATCAGTCGACGTAAATTTATGTCTCATTCTTTGGTGGGCGCAGCGTTCTCGCTACCCTTGGGCCTGTCTGGCTGTAGCGAAGGGACCACCGGGGCCACGCCACCATTGAACTACGACTTCACATCCGGTCAGGCACTACCTTGGATGAACTGGGCAAAAAACCAAGGCTGTGTGCCCGCTCGAAAGGTGGCGCCTAGCACAGAGGACGAATTGCTCGCGCTGCTCAGCCAAGACACTGGGGGGGCCATACGACCGGTGGGTGCTGGTCACTCCTTTAGCCCAATTGTGCCCACCGACGGCACCTTACTTGCCACGGATTTATTGAGCGGGCTCATCGACATCAACCCTGACGAGCAGACTGCGCAGGTGTGGTCTGGAACTCGGCTGCATCAACTGGGTCCAGCGCTTCACGCACAGGGACTGGCGTTAGCAAATCTGCCAGATATCGCGTACCAGACTGTTGCCGGCGCAATATCCACCTCTACCCACGGCAGCGGTGTTGGCTTTGGCTCTTTGTCTGCCATGATCCGAGAGATCACCCTGGCAACCCCTGGAGGCGAACTGCTGACTTGCAGCGCCACCAGCAATGCCGACATTTTTCACGCCGCACGCTGCGGCTTAGGCGCACTTGGCATCATCACGCGGGTAAAGATCGCCACGGTACCGGCGTTTTACTTAAAGCAAAAAACCACGGTGGAGCCGCTAAACGACGTCATGGCTGGCATCGCTGAAGAAAAAACCCGCAATCGGCATTTTGAATTGTTGGCCTTTCCTCACACGACCATGGCCATGGTGGTGCGCACCAATGAACTGAGTAAATCCGAGGTGGCATCCACCCAGATCGATGAGGATCCAACGGCGATTTATCAACTTCGAGACGCCTATCGACAGCTTGGCACCCTGCCGATGGTTGGCGATTTTGCCTATCGAAAAATCATTGATCTCATGGCGGAAGACGCGACATCCGTACATTCGGGCCCCGCACATGCGGTACTCACCCATGACCGGGTGGTGCCCTTTCGAGAAATGGAGTACACCCTGCCTGCCGACGCCGGACCGGCCTGTCTCAAAGAAATTCTCGACACCATCAGCGCTCAGAAGATTCCGGTGATTTTTCCCATCGAGTATCGCTACACACGGGCCGACGACGTATGGCTGAGCATGTTTAACCAGCGCGACGGTTGCTCTATCTCCATTCATCAATTTGCCGACGAAGATCACCGAGCCTACTTCGCGGCCATTGAACCCATTTTACGCCGCTATGGTGGGCGGCCACACTGGGGCAAGCTGCATACCCTAGGCCATGCAGAGCTGGCCCAGGTCTATCCCCACTGGCAGGACTTTCTGGAAATTCGACAGTCGTTGGATCCGCAGGGACGCATGCTCAATCCACACCTAGCCCACATCTTCGGTATCTCGGGCAGCCAAAGTGGTTAAACGTCGCGCACTGCTACTCGGGACCACGGGCTTAGCCGCAACTGGCGGTTGGCTACTGCGTCCCAAAGCCATGACCTCCGGCGGCCACCAAGGATATTTTTCCGCACTGAATCAGGTGTTGCGTGCCAATGGCGAAGGCCGCCCTACCCTCATCGTTGATCTGGATGCCCTTGACCATAATATTCGGCAGGTAGCGGCCAATGTGGGCGCCCGCGATCTAAGAATTGTCGCCAAGTCCATCCCTTCTCTGCCGCTGATTGATTACGTTAGCCAAAAGCTGGGCTCTCGCAAATTAATGGCCTTTCACGAACCGTTCTTGCAAGCCATGGGCGCACCAGACGCGGATATTTTGTTCGGCAAACCCATGCCCGTTGATGCCGCGGCAAGATTTTATGAACGACCTCAATCCGTCAACTTTGACCCAAGCAAGCAATTGCAGTGGCTGATTGATACGCCAGAGCGACTGCACCAATACGCTGCATTGGCAACGAGCAAAGGCCGCTCCATGCGCGTCAATATTGAGATTGACGTTGGCTTGCATCGAGGCGGCGTCAGCGAACCTTACATGCTGGAGCAAATGCTCCGGCGCATTCACGATCACCCGCAGCTGTCTTTCGGGGGGCTGATGGGCTATGACCCTCATGTGGTCAAAATACCAGCAGCGCTGGGCGGCCCTGAGCGCGAATTCCAGCAGGTCCAACGACGCTACCAGCGGCTGTTAGCTGTGGCCCAAGGTCATGGTTATGGTCAGGATCAGCGCCAAGGTCAGCGCCAGGGAGATAAGCTGACCCTGAACGCGGCAGGCAGTCCAACCTATCAACTGTGGAGAGAGGTTGACGGCATTTCCAACGAGCTGTCTGTCGGCTCAGGGTTTGTTAAGCCCCTGGACTTCGACATTCCATCGTTAGCGGACCACAAACCGGCCCTGTATATCGGCACGCCGGTACTCAAAACCTGGCGAGGCAATCGAATCCCCGGCGCTGAGTGGGTGGGAACTGCTCAAGGCATGTGGGATCCCAATCGTGCAAGAACCCTATTCGTCTACGGCGGCTATTGGCAGGCTCAGCCTGTATCGCCACCGGGACTGAGCAACAATCCGCTGTTCGGGCGCAGCAGTAATCAAGAAATGCTGAACGGGCCAGACGCCCTAGATATCGCCGTGGACGATTACGTGTTTTACCGCCCCACCCAGAGTGAATTCGTCATGCTGCAATTCGGCGAAATCTTGGCGGTGCGCCAAGGCGTTATCCAACACCGATGGCAGCCTTTTCGCTGGAGCTGATTCAAGCATTGAGCGTCAGGCCCGGGGTACCCCGGGCCTAAGCAGGCTATTAGAAGATGCCATGGCCAAAGCGTCGGCAAAGACGCGTTGTCCACGGCACCCCAAACCTCTCGGGCAGTGTCGTTAGGTGTTCGCCCAGTACTCGTCTTTCAACAGGCGCTTGTAAAGTTTGCCGGTTGGATGCCGAGGCAGTTCGTCGCGAAAGTCGATGCTGCGAGGGCATTTGATGCTGGAAATCTGCGAGCGGCAATAGTCCAGCAGCTCCACCTCCATTTCTGGTGTTGCCATGGCGGGGTCTCGAAGCTGGACCACCCCCTTTACCTCTTCGCCGAAGTCCGGGTTTGGCACACCAAATACCGCAACATCCACCACCGCATCGTGGGTAATTAGCGCGTTCTCTGCTTCCTGAGGATAGATATTGACGCCACCGGAAATAATCATGAAGTGCTTACGATCGGTGAGATACAGATAGCCATCTTCGTCCAGATAGCCCACATCTCCCAGGGTTGACCACCCCTTGGGGTGGCGCGAGTCGTTGGTTTTACCTTCGTCTTTGTAATACTCGAACGTACCGCCACCATCCATGTAAATGGTTCCAGATTCACCTACGGGAACTTCTTCACCGTGTTCGTCGCAAATGTGCAGCTCACAGGTTAACGGCTTACCCACTGAGCCTTTGTGGGCCAACCATTCTTCCGAGTTCAACTGCACAAAACCGTTACCTTCGGTGCCCGCGTAATACTCGTAAATCACCGGACCCCACCAGTCGATCATTTGTTCCTTGATCGGAATCGGACAAGGTGCGGCTGCGTGTATCGCACACCGCAACGAGCTCACATCGTATTTCAGGCGCACGTCTTCGGGCAATTTGAGCATGCGCACAAACATGGTGGGCACCCACTGGCTGTGGGTGATGCGAAAACGCTGTATGCACTCCAGAGCAAATTCCGCTTCAAAGTGCTCCATAACCACCACCGTTATGCCGGTGCGAATGCAGTTCATGGTGAACGCCAGTGGCGCGGCATGGTATAGCGGTGCAGGAGACAGATAGATGGATTCCTGATCCGCACCGTAGAGTACTTTAAGCAGATCGACGCCTTCTTCCGCCCCATATTCTTGCTCGGGCAGAGGTCGCTTCACGCCCTTGGGGTAGCCGGTGGTGCCCGATGAATACAGCATGGCGGCGCCTTCGCTTTGATCAGCGATGGGTTCTTCCGGCATGGCAGCAATGGCATCTTCCCAGCTTTGAAATCCGTCGATGGTGCCGTCCAACATGTAGCACTGCTCAACAATCGGCATCTTACCGATCAACGGTTCCACCACTTCTTTACGCGCAACAGAGGTAATGAACACCCGTGCTTCGCAGTTGTTCACGATGTAATCCACTTCCTGCTGCTGCAGCCGCCAGCTGATGGCGGTGAAGTACAGACCGGCTCGCTGGGCTGCCCAACAAATTTGGAAAAAGCGCGGATGGTTCTCCAGCAGGATGGCAATGTGGTCCCCCCGCTGAAGCCCTAACGACCGGAACAGCTGAGCACCCTGGTTGGCGAACGCCTCCAGTTGCGCATAGGTCACGGTATCTCCGGTTTCGGCCATGATGTAAGCCGGTTTATCCGGATGGCTGGCAGCAATCTCAGCTGGACTCATGTATTTCTCCCCAAATAGTTCGTCGAGTTGGTTTAGTTAATCTTAATGTGGATGAGCAGTATCGGTGCTGGCGCTAGTCTTCCTCTGGCTCCAGGATCAGCGATACCGAGTTCATACAATAGCGCAATCCGGTAGGCGCTGGGCCATCCGGAAAGACATGACCCAAATGGGCGTCGCACCGAGCACACAGCACTTCAATACGGCGCATGCCCAAGGAATGGTCCTCTCGATTGATCAGGGCCTCAGACGCCAGGGGCGCGTAAAAACTGGGCCATCCACATCCTGCGTCGAATTTGGTTTGCGCGTCGAATAAAGGAGCATCACAACATTTACACAGATATGTCCCGGGGCGCTCTTCGTCCCAATACACCCCGGTGAAGGGACGCTCGGTGCCGGCCTGGCGGGTAACCGCGTACTCCTCCGGCGTCAGCATGGCCTGCCATTGGGCATCGGTCTTAACGACTTTCTCTGGTTGATCGCTCACAATCACCTCGTTTTTTTGACTTAGTTGATGCTAAGCCAAAGGCTGCGCCTTAGACTAGCCCTCTGGCGCATTCTTCACGCCGCTACCAAGAGATGTAAATGACACAGGTGAACTCGCTGCCCGACAGCCCAAAGCCCATTCGAAAGTCCAACAAACTGGAAGACGTTTGTTACGACATCCGTGGACCCATTCTAACCACGGCGAATCAGTTAGAGGCTGAGGGTCATCAGATACTCAAACTGAACATTGGCAACCCGGCACCCTGGGGCTTTAGCGCGCCTGAAGAAATCTTAAAAGACGTCGTACGCAACATTCCTAACTCCCAGGGTTACTGTGATTCCAAAGGTCTATTCGCGGCCCGCAAAGCAGTCATGCAGTACTGCCAACAGATCAATATCCGTGACGTGGACGTTGAGGACATTTATATCGGCAATGGCGTGTCCGAACTGGTGGTCATGTCCATGCAGGCCTTGGTGAATGATGGCGATGAGATCTTGGTACCCAGTCCGGATTTCCCCTTGTGGAGTGCCGCGGTCAATCTTTGCGGCGGCAAGCCTGTTCACTATCTCTGCGACGAAGACGATGAGTGGCAGCCAGATCTGGCGGATATCCGCAGCAAGATCACACCCAACACCCGGGGCATCGTGGTCATTAACCCCAACAACCCAACCGGCGCGGTGTATTCGCCGCAAATGCAGCAAGCGCTGGTGGATATCGCTCGAGAGCACGACCTGGTGGTTTTTGCCGATGAGATCTATGACAAGATCCTCTTCGATGACGAGGAATATATTCCCCTAGCCTCTTATGCCGATGATCTGCTGTTCCTCACCTTCAGCGGGCTATCCAAGTCATACCGTGTAGCGGGATTTCGAACCGGCTGGATGATCGTTAGCGGCGCCCGAGCCCGGGCCACAGATTTCATCGAAGGGTTGAACATACTCGCCTCCATGCGACTGTGCTCCAACGTGCCCACACAGCACGCTATTCAAACCGCCTTGGGCGGTCACCAGAGTATTTTTGAACTCACCAAGCCGGGCGGCCGACTGTACGAACAGCGGAACGTGGCGTGGGAATTGCTCAACAGCATAGACGGCATCAGTTGCGTTAAGCCTAAAGGCGCGCTTTATCTGTTTCCGAAGATTGATACCGAGAAGTTCAATATCTCAGATGACGAGCAGTTTGTATTAGACCTGCTGCAGGCTGAGAAAGTGCTGATGGTCCAGGGAACCGGGTTTAACTGGCCCAAGCCAGATCATTTTCGCGTGGTCTTTTTGCCCCATGAAGAACAGCTTCAAGAGGCCATGGATCGACTGCGACGATTCCTGGACAGCTATCGGCAGTAGACCGAGTTCGCTAAACCACGGACTCGCCGCTTAGCGTGCAATCCACTCGATAGAGCAGAAAGTCCTCATAGCCGGTGAGCACGCTGATCAGACCACAGCTGCGTGCATCCAGGACCGGGTCGCCGGTATCCACCAGCAATGGGCGCTGATCCAAACCCGCCAGCTTGGTGCGCGACCCCAGCACGGTGAAATCCTGTGGCCAGCTCAGTTTTTGCAGCAGTGCCGGGCCAAGCTGTTGGTTACCTCGCCCCAGCAAAAAACCCTGATGTCGGGTAAAACTCAACAGTACCTGCATGGCATGTTTATCAGCCAATGCCAGTAGCTGGGCATAGGTCACATCGAGCATTGCTTCACCGGTGGGCAACAGCACATCCACACCCAGCAAGGAACCCTCTAATCCCAGGGCCTGTTTGATGGCCAAGCACGTACTTCCCGGGCCTAGCACCAGCGCTTTGTTGTCATAGGCGTCCTGATGATCCAAAACGTGGCTGACGATCTCCTGCACCACCAGACCTTCATCTTCCTTGCCGCCAATTTTCATCTGCTGCAGGTAGCCAGCCGCCTCTGGTACCCAGAGATCGCCAAAACGCTGGGTGGTCACCTTGCCCGCGGAAGCCTGCAAGTCGCCCGCATAGTCACGCACTTCACGCGACATCCGTCCAACCAGACCTCCCTGCAGCAGCCCCAGAACAACCTCTGCGGCGGCAATGGGCGTAATCGCGAAGACACCGCTGTGCATCTTCACGCCTGCAGGCAAACCCAATACGCACAAATGCTCTGGCGCTGCGGACAATACATCTCTGGCGGTGCCGTCGCCGCCCACGAACAGCAGCAAATCAATGGACTGATCACACAAAGCGGTAACCGCTGCGCGCGTATCTGCACCAGCAGACGGCACTCCCGGTTGACCCAGGACCCGAGCCGGTATGTCTAAGTCAGCTAACGCCTGTGCCCCCATGACACCGCCCCAAGTCAGCCATTCAATATCCGCCAAGTCTCGCCCCAAGGCGCTCTGTAACCGCAGCAAAAATTGCTCTAGTCGTTGGTGTCCTCTGGGCGTCCCTTGGCGTTGTACTGCTTCTTGCTGAACCCCCAGCCCATCGCTGCCGCGCAATCCCACAGAACCGCCAATCCCCGCCACGGGATTGACGATCAAGCCAATTCGAAGCCGCTGGGATTGCTGGTTCAACGGTTGGGTCTGGGAGCCGGGATCAACCAAGGACATTGCCCCCGCTTGCAGACTTGGCAATGACGCCCTCCACCGCTTCGGCAATGGCCAACGACGCCGTCAAACCCGGAGACTCAATGCCCAACAGATTGATGCGGCCCTCGACGCCATGCTCAGCCGGGGTGTGGATCATAAAATCCGACTCTACCCCTGCTGGACTGATCTTGGGCCGAATGCCGGTATAACCCGGTTGCAGCCGCTCTTCCTCTAACGCCGGATAGTAGGCTCTGATGGCTTCGATAAACTCGTCGCGCCGACTGTCATCAAATGCATAGTCAACGCCGTTAATCCAGCGCACGTCGGGGCCAAATTTGATCTGGCCACCCAGGTCTAGGGTGACATGCACGCCCAGCCCACCCTCTTGGGCGGTGGGATAAACCAGTCGACGAAACGGTTGCGCGCCAGAGTAGGTGTAGTAGTGACCGATGGCGTAATGTGCCTGGGGAGCACCAGGCAGTCCTGCGGCTAGGTTTGGGGCATTCAACCCTCCCGCGTTGATCACCCAGCGCGCGCGAAGACTCATCTCAGGAGTATGCACCACCTGATGGGGCTGGGTTTCAATGGCCGCAACCTCGCTGTGTAGCGCGATAAAGCCGCCCCAGGCTTCCAATATCCCTTGCAAGCTGAGCATGTAGGCGTGGGAATCAATAATACCCGTAGACGGCGACAAAGCCGCGCCAACACCCACGACCTCTGGCTCCAGCTCTGCCAGACCCTGCTGGTCTATCCACGACAAGTCGGTGACGCCGTTGATTTGCGCCTGCCGGATATAACCATCTACCACCGTCCGCTGGGCATCACTGGTGGCAACAATGACTTTGCCACAGCGATCGTGGGGGACCCCGTAGTTTTCGCAATGCTCGTACAGCAGGTGTTTACCGCGCACGCAGAGACGGGCTTTCAAACTGTTTGAGGGGTAATAAATGCCGGCATGAATGACCTCAGAGTTACGCGAACTGGTTTCGGACCCGATCAAGCCGTGTCGTTCTAGCACCACAACTTCGGCCCCACCCGCAGCCAAACGCGCAGCCACCGCCAAACCCACTACGCCAGCGCCAATGACAATGCAGTCCACTTGCTCAGTCATCACTGGCTCCCTGAGCGTTACTGAACACCACCCGCTGCACCGTGGGTAAAACCGCTAAGAGCCGTCGAGCACGCACACCACTTGCTGCATCCAACCAGCGCACCAACCGGGGCTCAAAAGCATCGATCGCTTGGCTGAAGCCGCTCAGATCCGCGTCTAGATTGTCCGCACTAGGCCGAAAACCCAGACCCGACGCCTGAGCAAAGCGCCGCTCCAAACTCTGGGCATGCAGTTCTAGCCGGAAAAACGCTGCCTGCTGGGCATCTGTTCGGGGCCCGCCGATATACCGATAGCCAAAATCCTCTTGCTGGCGGCGCGCCTCACCGGCGATACACCAATGGGCCGCCTCATGTAAGGCAGAAGCGGGAAAGTCCGCTCGATAATGGAGTTTTGCGGGCTGATCTGCCGTGGCGGGCTGGTAGAGCGGCTCGTCGGCGCCACCCACTAAAATCGTGTTATGGCTGGCGCGGAAACAGTGCGCAAAGGCATCCTCAATGGCGTTGGCCAGCTTCTGGTCACAGGCATCTCCGGTCACATATGACATTGCAGAGCTGGAATGTTCGACACGAGACGGCATCAGTTGCCCTTGCGAATCCAAAACTGCAGCACCTGATCATCGCCTTCCCAACCATCACGCTGGCATTGCACATAGTCATGCTTCATGAACTGGCAAAACTGCTGTAGGTCGCGCTCTGTGGTGGGGTCAGTGGCTAGCACGTGGAGCATGTCACCACTCTGGAGCTCTCGCACTTTGTTCCGAACCAGCATTAACGGCTCGGGACAACGCAATCCCCTAGCATCAAGTTGAACGTCGTATTGCACGCAATAGCCTCATTTTAGCCGGCGGAACAACCGGCGGATCGCCTCTTTATTACCGGCGCGATGTTAGGCCAGATAGCCAAGGAATCACACCAGCTTGCAGCCGGCAGCAACATTTTCGTGCGGCCTGGGAGAAAGTGATGCAGCATGGCCCCATGCATCCGACGGGTCTAACAGCAAAGCAGAGAAGAGGCTCCTGGCGTCCGCATCAGCCATTGGGCTTACCGGCCCTTGGGCTTATTGGTGCCCTACTGTTGGCGGGGTTATCCCAACCCGTCAGTGCCGATCAATCAACAGCGACCGCTGACCCCGCAACGATGCAGGATTCTGTATCGTCACAGGACATCCCCAAATCCAACTGCACCTCCGCAAGGGATACAGCGACCCCGCCCATACACGACCCAAGGGACCGGGTCGCCGCCCAGCTGCGCAGCACCATCGCGCAAACCGAAGACCCAGCATTGAGAACGAAGCTCAGTCAGGCCTATCTGCGTTATCTGGGCTGCACATCACCGAACACCTAAGCTAACGGCGCTTGGTCCGGGGGCGGATCTCCACCACCTCGCCCACGAAGCGCTCCGGCTCAATGGCGTACCACTCCTGTAACGAAACCTGATGGGTTTTGGCCAAGCGTTCGCAAAGCTCGTAAAACGGCGGACGACCCGGATCCGTAAAAACGATGCGCTTGGTGCCGTTTTTGATGGCCCGATTCACTAGCAGCTGCAAAGGTCGAATCAAGTTGTCCCAAAAACAAATATCGCTGCCGACAATCAGCTGATGCTGTCCCAGGGTTGGGCCCGTCAGTCGATCAAAATCCGACACTAGGTTGGTCAGCTTGACCGAGTTAATTTCAGCCATCACGTCCACAAAGGGGAACACCGCAGGATCTAAGTCAACAGCGGTGACTTTGGCGCCAAACTGATGGGCACAGAACACCGAACCCGCACCCCAGCCACAGCCCAGTTCCATCACTCGCCTGCCCTTGGCCGGCGGGTTTTCCTGGAGGTAATCCATCAGCAAAAAAGCCGAGCCCCAGGTGCGAGTTCCATGCACCGAGGGTTGATAGCGGCGTTTGAGGGCCTTGATCAAGCGATGACTGTTTTGCAGCAAAAAAATGCCGTAAGCGAAGTCAATATGCTCTTCAGGCAGACGTTGGAGTTTGGGCATATAGGCAGCCTTGACCAGACATGACGAAGCGGTGGCGGTTATTGTGATCGTCGCGCAACCGCTCGACACCTCACACCAACACGGAAGCAGTATGACCGACTGGGACCAAGAATGAAGCGGTTTTGGTGGGAATCGCTGTTGCTGCACCCGGGCTGTCGCGCATGCCCAAGGGTTGCCGTCACTGACTGGCCAAGCAAGCCATACTTTTGGGTTTTTCTGCTGGTTTGTGCGACCCAAACCGGCCAGAACCAGCCGGCCTCAAGCTTTGTCTAGCTTCGGCCACGAACTTTCAAGCGTACACATCTTGTGCACGACAAATTCATCACCATTTACCCAGTAAACTCAGTGCGGTGCTTTTGCTTGCTCGGCATGCTACCTGTAACATTCCCGGCCCCAAAAGCTCCAGTCTGTCGGCCCTGGACCCATTCAATGCGTTTTCGCTGAACGGGTTACCCCAGAACAGCGATAGATCAACCGTCAACCACATCAGGAGACTCAGTGAGTACAACCACTGTTGATGATTTAGTCGATTCAGGAAGCGATTACCACGCGGGTTTCGTTACCGATGTCGAGTCTGACACCCTGCCACCCGGGCTGGACGAGAGCGTGGTGCGCTTCATATCAGACCGCAAAGGTGAGCCTCAATGGTTGACTGATTGGCGCTTGCAGGCCTTTAAAAGCTGGCAGCAGATGCAAGAGCCCAAATGGGCACACGTGCACTACCCCGCCATCGATTTTCAGCAGATTTCCTATTATTCAGCGCCGAAGAGCCAAGCTGATGGCCCGCGCTCACTCGACGAAGTGGACCCAGAACTGCTGCGCACCTACGAAAAGCTAGGCATTCCTTTGCACGAGCAAGCTGCACTGGCTGGCGTGGTACCGGACCCGGCTGCAGTGGGCACTCCCGCCGGATCCAATGTGGCCGTTGATGTGGTCTTTGATAGCGTCTCCATCGCCACCACGTTTAAAGAAACCTTGGCAGAAGCCGGGGTGATTTTTTGCCCCATATCCGAAGCGGTCCACAGCCATCCAGAACTGGTGCAAAAGTACCTGGGTTCGGTGATTCCACAAAAAGACAACTACTACGCCGCGCTAAATTCCGCGGTGTTCAGCGATGGTTCCTTTGTCTACATTCCCAAAGGCGTGCGATGCCCCATGGAGCTTTCAACCTACTTCCGCATCAACGAGCGCAACACCGGGCAATTCGAACGCACCCTCATCATCGCCGACGAGGGTTCGCACGTGAGCTATCTGGAAGGCTGCACTGCGCCCATGCGGGATGAAAACCAGCTTCACGCTGCGGTTGTGGAACTGGTGGCCTTGGGCGACGCCCAAATCAAGTATTCCACCGTACAAAACTGGTATCCTGGTGACGAGAACGGTGTCGGCGGCATCTATAACTTTGTCACCAAGCGCGGGCTTTGCGCGGGGCCCCGAGCGAAAATCTCGTGGACTCAAGTAGAGACCGGCTCTGCGATCACTTGGAAGTACCCAAGCGTTGTACTGCGGGGCGATGAGTCCGTGGGCGAGTTTTATTCCGTGGCGCTAACCAACAATCGTCAGCAAGCGGATACCGGCACCAAGATGATTCACATGGGCAAGAACACCAAAAGCACCATCGTATCCAAGGGGATCAGCGCCGGCGGCAGCGAGAATTGCTATCGAGGCCTAGTACGGATATCGCCAACGGCGCAAAACGCCAGAAACTTTACCCAATGCGACTCCTTGCTGATTGGTGATCAGTGCGGCGCCCACACCTTTCCTTACATTGAAAACAAGAACAACTCCGCCACCATCGAACATGAGGCCAGTACCTCTAAGGTCAGCGATGATCAACTCTTTGCCTGCCAGCAACGGGGCATTGAAACAGAGCAGGCTGTGAGCATGATCGTTAACGGGTTTTGTAAAGAAGTCTTTCGGGAGCTGCCCATGGAATTTGCAGTGGAGGCCGGCAAGCTGCTGGAAGTCAGCCTGGAGGGAGCCGTCGGATGAGTCTACTCAACGTATCTGATCTCCACGCCAGCGTTGTGACTGATGAGGGGGCGCAGCCCATCCTTAAAGGTCTGTCGTTGGAAGTAAACCCTGGCGAGGTCCACGCCATTATGGGCCCCAACGGATCCGGCAAATCCACTCTCGCCAACGTACTCTCTGGTCGGCCTGGCTACACCGTTGATGGCGGCAGCGCCAACCTAGACGGTGCGGATTTGCTGGAGCTAGAACCCTTTGAGCGCGCCCAGCTGGGTTTGTTTTTGGCCTTCCAGTACCCGGTTGAAATCCCCGGCGTTAGCAACATGGAATTCCTCAAAGCCAGCTTGGATTCCCTAGCCCGGGCAAGAAACCAAGAGCAACCCAATACCGCGGCTTTTATGAAGCAGGTACGCGAGCTGGCCGCCTCGCTGGACCTAGACCCAGCATTTTTAAAACGCGGGGTTAACGAGGGCTTTAGCGGCGGCGAGAAAAAACGCAACGAAATCATGCAGTTATTACTGTTAGATCCCAAGCTCGCGATTTTGGACGAAACCGATTCGGGCCTAGACATCGATGCCCTGCAGGTTGTGGCTGAAGGCGTTAACCGCTACCGCGACGCCAACAATGGCGTGGTGTTGATTACCCATTATCAGCGCTTGCTGGACTACATCGTGCCGGACTTTGTGCACGTGCTGGCAGGTGGAAAAATCATTCAGTCCGGGGACAAGTCACTGGCCCTAGAACTGGAGGCTAAAGGCTACGCATGGCTGACTTAAGCCTGCCCATTCCCCTGACGTCGCCGACTTGGTTGCAGGCCATGTCAGCGGACACCGCTGACAGCGTTGACGAGATTTTGCGTCAAGCGCTGAACAGTAGCGCCCATCGAGAACGCTGGAAGTACACCAAGGCAGCGCCCATTTTAGCGGTAGTGGCAGAGACCGCTCAGGCACCGATTGTTGAGGGGACGGAGCAGCCAGGCATCCATGTGAACCAAACCCCTCTGACCGAACCCATGGCTGGCTTTGACCTGCAGCAGGCCCCCGAGGCCCTGGCTCGGCTGTGCTACGCGAAGCAAGTGATCATCATCGACGTAGACCAGCCCACTGCTCAGCCCATACGACTGCAACACGGACAGAGCACCCTACCCGTTCTGATTCGGCTGAAGCCAAACGCCACGCTGACGTTGCTTGAGAGCAGCGAAAATCAGAGCCAGATGCAACAAACTCTGTGGATCGATCTGGGGCAAAACGCCCGGCTTGAGCACTCTCGCAACGCCTTCAATGCATCGGAAAGTCACTGGCAATATCTGAATGTCCGGCTGCAGCAACATGCCCAGTATCAGCTTTACAACCACGTAGCAGGCTGCACGCTGCGACGCCAAGACGTTCACCTCATCATGGATGGTCAGGGCAGCGAAGCGTCCCTAAGCTCCGCCGGACGTGTCGGCCAACAAGCGGCGCTGGATCAGCAGATCACGGTAGAGCACCGACAACCCGGTGGCCGCAGCAACCAAACCATTCACAACATCGTGGCCGATGGCGGCAAGTGCACCTTCAACGGTCGTATTCACATTCATGAAGGCGCATCCGGTACCGATGCCCAGTTATCCAATAAAAACTTGGGCATGGGCGATCACGCAACGATCAACACCAAACCCGAGCTGGAAATCTACACCGACGACGTTAGCTGTTCACACGGCGCCACCGTGGGCACCCTTTCCCAAGAGGCGCTGTTTTATTTGACCAGCCGCGGCGTTGCTCCGGAAGTGGCAGAAGCCTTACTCAGCCAGGGGTTTTTACGCCAGTGCATCAATGGCCCGATGGCGGAAGCCGCGCTCAATGCCTTGGTGGGGGCTTCGGCATCGTCATGAGCATACGCAACGACTTTCCCATTTTGCGACGCCAGAGCCGCGGCAAGCCCTTGGTGTATCTGGACAATGGAGCCACCACCCAAAAGCCCCAGTGCGTTATCGACGCCATCCAAGCCTATTACGCCCAACACAACGCCAACGTGCACCGCGCCGCTCATGAGTTAGCGGAGGAAGCCACCGCATTGATGGAGGACGCTCGAACCAAGGGCCAGCGGTTTATAAACGCAGCAAGCCGGGAAGAAATCATTTTCACCCGAGGCACCACTGAGGGCATCAACCTGGTTGCCCAAGTGCTGACCGGGCGCATCCAACCCGGCCAAGACATCGTGATCAGCGAACTGGAACATCATTCCAACATCGTGCCTTGGCAGCTGCTGGCACAACGCACTGGCGCCAACATTAAGGCCATAGACATTCTCGAAACCGGCGACCTGGATCTGGCCGATGCCGCCAACAAAATCACGGCGAATACCGCTTTGCTGGCCATTACCCACGTATCCAACGGCTTGGGCACCATTAATCCCGTGGCCGATTTAGTAAAACAAGCCAAGGCGGTGGGGGCACTGACGCTCATCGATGGCGCCCAGGCGGTGCTGCATGCAGATATCGATGTGCAGGCCCTAGACTGCGACTTCTATGCCTTTTCTGGTCATAAGATGTTCGGCCCCACGGGCATCGGCCTGCTATACGGCCGGCTAGCCTTGCTGAATGAACTGCCGCCCTGGCAGGGTGGCGGCGAGATGATCGAAAATGTCAGCATCCAAAACAGCACCTACCAGCAAGCTCCCTATCGTTTCGAGGCCGGCACACCCAATATCGCCGGCGCCGCGGGCTTGGGCGCGGCTCTGGACTACCTCTCCGAGCTGCCCATGCAACAGCTCATCGACGCCGAGGCCGCTTTAGTCAAACGGGCCCTGGCCGGACTCAAGCAGATCCCAGGATTGCGCGTTATTGGCGAACCTAAGCACCACGCCTCGGTGATTTCATTTTTACTGGATGGCGGCCACCCCAACGACGTGGGCACCCTGCTGGACCAACAGGGCATCGCCGTGCGCTCAGGCCACCACTGCAACATGCCCTTGATGTCTCGCTTGGACATACCGGGCACGGTTCGCGCATCGTTCAGCCTTTACAATAATGACGCGGATGTGGACGCCTTAATCGCTGGTGTAGAAAAAGCCGCCACTTTTCTTTAAAACCCACCCAAGACGGTATCAAACAGAATCCAACAGGAAATTCACAGCCATGAGCACGCCACAAATTACGGTATCTCAGCGAGCCCAAGCGCATATACGCGATCAAGTCGCACAAACCCGAAGCAAGTTTTTGCGCCTGGGCGTGAAAGAAAGCGGCTGCAACGGCTTCATGTACACCCTGGATTTTCTGGAAGCGGCGGAAGCCAATGATCACCTGCTGCCGGTCAGCAGCGGCGTTACCGTGTGCGTAAAAGATCAAGATCTTGCCCTAGTGGACGGCACAGAAATCGACATGGTTACCCAAGGCCTCAACTCTGCACTGGTCTTTAAAAACTCCAAGGCCGCCAGCTATTGTGGCTGTGGCGAGAGCTTTGCCTTAGTCGAGAGCCAAGATGGTGCCAACGCCACCGATTTGGCCGACGATCTCGCCATCGACGCGACCCAGTCTCACTAAACGTGGAACGCCGTATTGTATCCACCGTCCGCGACTGCCCCAGCAGACTGGTGCCCACCGGGGATCCCATTACCATTCCAGCAGGATCCTTCGTGACGCTAACCCAAACCCTGGGTGGCAGCTTCACGGTGATCGTCAACGGCAACATGGCGCGCATTGCCGGCACCGACGCCGACGCCATTGGCCTAACGGTAGAGCCCCTCACCTTCCCGCACAGCGAGCTTGTTGACGGCGTTGATGAAGCACATGTCTGGCATGCCCTGAGCTCTGTCTATGACCCAGAAATTCCAGTGAACATTGCTGACTTAGGATTGATCTACGCCGTGGCCATCAAAGCTAACGCGGTCACCATCGACATGACCCTGACCGCACCGGGCTGCGGCATGGGCCCGGTACTGGTGGAAGAAGTGAAAGACCGGGTAAGACAAATACCCAACTTGACCGACGTTGAGGTGCGTTTGGTTTTTGATCCGCCCTGGTCCAGAGAAATGATGAGCGAAGAAGCCCAACTTGAACTGGGGGTGTTCTGAAGATGAGTCAGGTCATGCCCCTCGATGAACTGCTGGATACCTTTTCGTTTTTCGATGATTGGGAGGACAAGTACCGGTTCATCATCGATCTCGGCAAAGAGCTACCCGAATTTCCTGAGACAGACAAAACAGAAGCTCATTTAATTCGCGGCTGTCAGAGTCAGGTGTGGCTGACTTGGACATCCAGCGAAAACCAGCTGCACTTTCGCATGGACAGTGACGCTCATATCGTGCGCGGCCTGATCGCGGTAGTTTTAATCATCATCCAAGGCCGATCCGCCCCAGAGCTTTGCGATCTCGACATTGAGAGCACCTTTGCTGAGCTGGATCTACTAGCCCACTTATCCGTAACTCGGGGCAATGGCCTCAGAGCCATGGTGAGCCGTATCAAGGAAGTCGCCGCTCAAGCTCGCTAGCGCAGCCGGCCAGTGGCTGTCGAATTTTTAAGATGCAAATAACGCTGCCAATCGGCTGGCCGATCCACGTCCCAACGTGGGTCCAGCAGAGCCACGGTCAATCCAGCCACGTTTGCTTTGGCAACGGTCTGTTGCAGTACCCGGTTACTACCCCAGTCCACATCAGTAAACAGCGCTTTATATGCCTCGGCTAACGCTGGGGTGTTGTTGATCCCAATCAGCACGTAACCGCCATCCTCGGCAGGCCCCAAAACCAGATCCGCTTCGGCCAGAGCCGTTTTAGCGTCGCGGATATATGCCGCGTTCATCTCTGGGCAATCCGAACCTATCAATATTGCCTGCTCGGCACCGGCTCCCAGAGACGATTCCAGAGCATGTGCCATGCGTTGACCCAAATCTCCATTGGCTTGGAGCTGGCTTGATAGCCCGTATTCATCGGCCCATGCTCCAAGGGTCGGATGCGCCGACGCCCCCCAAAGACAAGCCATGAACTCAGATGTGTCTGACGCTAGCGGCGACACCTCAGCGAGCACTCTGCGCACCAGTTCCTCGTGGGCCTGTACGGCACCCTCCTCTCCCAACAACGGAATCAATCGGGTTTTGCTCTCACCGGCTACTGGAGCCTTGGCAAAAATGATCAGCGCCGTCGCAGCGACGGTGCTCATCGCTTATCACCATAGTACTGGTCATAGAGTTGGTCAGCGGATACGCCACGAAAATAACGGTAACGCCAGCGCCACATTGCAAAAATCGTGGTGCAAAAACCGTCGCGATCCCAGCGCTGTCCGCTACTAATGATGCGCACACGGGGCGCTAGGAAGCGTCCGCACTGACGCAGCCGGGCACTGACTTCAATATCTTCCATGAGCTTTTGTTCAGGAAACCCACCGATCTCCGCCAGCAGCTGACGATGAAAAAACATGCCCTGATCACCAGTACAAATCCGGCTCCACCGGGACCGCCAGTTCATGAACCAGGCAACCCACTTCAGGCCAGGGTGCTGGCCATGCAAACTCACATCAAAGCGGCCCCATGCAGGCTCGCCCCGCTTTGCCAGATCAAGAAGAAAAACCAAGGCTTCGTCGATCTGGGTGCTATCTGCGTGCAGCACCCAAACCCAATCCGCTTTCGCCTGGGCGATACCGGCTGCGATTTGCCCGCCTCTGGAAGGCGGCGCCTGAATGCTGTGCACGCCTAGGCTGGCGATTTGCTCCTTTAAATTCACCCCCGCCCCTGTCTCGCTCTTGGAAGATGCGCCCACCAAAATAATCTGACAGGGATAGCTCGCCAGACTTTGCATAAGCGGTAACAAAGCGGCATCGGGATTTTTCACCGGGATAATCACCGACAGGCTAGCACTGGAATCCGGGCATTGAGTCATATCGGGCTGCGCCGAGAAAGTTGGCTGTAGCCTACAACAAAGTGTCCACTCAGGTGTTCAACACAGCCAGTGGCCTTCGATTTTTACGAAGTTCCCAATGAAATGTCTGGTCAGTTTTCTTGGGAGCATTTGCACTCAGCGCCTTCGCAAAACCCCAACGACACTGTAGAGTTTCGGGTTTTGGGGAGAAAAGAATGTACGACGAATACAAGGCAGCTTGGGCCCAGCTAACGGCCCCCGGCGCCGACTTTGAGATAGCCACCGTAAACGTTCGCGGCGTGGATATTCGCACTTACGCCAACGCGCCAGCGAACCTTCGGGATGTTTGGCTGAGCACCCAAGCTTTTGCGGACCGGGACTACCTTGTCTATGAAGGCGAGCGTTTAACCTATGCTCAGACCCATCAGCGCGTCGCGTCTTTGGCTAACTGGTTGATTCAGCAGGGCGTCCAGCCTGGCGACCGGGTGGCCATTGCCATGCGTAACTATCCTGAATGGCTACAGGCTTACTGGGCAACATTATCCGTCGGCGCCGCCGTGGTCGGCATGAACGCCTGGTGGATTGGCCCTGAAATGCTCTACGCCCTACAGGACTCAACGCCCAAGGTAATGATTTTAGACAAAGAGCGGCTGGATCAACTGGGCGAACACCGCGCCGAGGTCCAGGACATCGCCCTGGTCGGGGTGCGATTCCCAGAACCAGAAGCCGGAGTCACTCCTTGGACTGAGGTTGTTGGCGGTAGCGAAACGCTGCCCATGATCGATATCGATACCGATAGCGATGCCTGTATTTTCTACACCTCAGGAACCACCGGGCGACCCAAGGGCGCACAACTGACCCATCGAGGCTGCGTCAGCAACATTTTTAGCATGTTGTTCTCTGCTGGGCTGCAGCGCCTACTGGCCATTCAAAAAGGCCTGATCAACCCAGACGACGAGCCACCGATAGGATGCTCACTGCTCACCACCCCACTGTTTCATGTCACCGCAAACAACTGTGCGGCTCATGGCACCACGCTGGGCGGTGGCAAATTGATCCACATGTACAAGTGGGACGCCGGAGAAGCCCTGAAACTGATTGAGCAAGAGCGTATTACCGCCGTTAGCGGCGTGCCGGTGATGGCACGAGAAATCATTTCCCACCCTGACTTCGCAACCACGGACACTTCTAGCCTAATGACCCTGGGTGGTGGCGGCGCTCAATTGCAGCCAGATTTGGTGGGCAAGATCGATCAACAAGTGGCAACAGCGCGGCCCAATACCGGTTATGGCATGACCGAAACCTGCGGCATCATCACGTCGATCAGTGGTGATCACTTTGTCGATAAGCCCGCCAGTTGCGGACCCGCCATGCCCGCCTATGAAGCCAAAATCGTCAACCCTGACACCGGCGAAGAAATGCCTAATGGCGAACCCGGAGAGCTTTGGGTACGCGGTGCCCACGTAATTCGCGGGTATTTGAACCGTGAAGAAGCGACTGCCGAAACCATCATCGATGGCTGGCTGCGCACCGGAGACATGGCGCGTAAGGACGACGATGATTTTCTCTTCATCGTTGATCGCATCAAAGACATGGTGCTGCGCGGCGGCGAGAACATTTATTGCGCCGAAGTAGAAAGCGCCATTTTTGATCACGATGATGTTGCCGAATGCACGGTCTTTGGCGTGCCCGATGACCGCCTGGGCGAAGAGGTTGGCATTGCGGTGTTCTTGAAGAGCGGCGCTACTGCCTCTGCTGATGAGCTACGCGAGCACTGCGCCAGCAAGCTAGCGAAGTTTAAAGTCCCCAGATATTTCTGGTTTGTCGAAGAAGCACTGCCGCGTAACGCTTCCGGTAAATTCCTGAAGCGAGAGCTGCGTGAATCGTTGAAGATCGACGACGCCTGCTAACGTCGATAGCACCTTGGGCCGCTATCTGGCGGCCCTAGCGACACCCCCAAACGCCATGGAACCCGGGGGTCGCTGTCTAGTCCTAGGCGAACAAATCTCCATGGGCCTCGCGCAGCAGATTTTTTTGCACCTTACCCATGGTATTGCGGGGTAATTCCGTGACGTTTACCACCTGCTTGGGCTGCTTAAAGCGGGCCAGACGCTCACCCAGAGCCGAGTCGATAGCCGCTAAAGACACGTCGGCACCTGCCGGCACCACTACGGCCACCACTGCTTCGCCAAAATCCGGATGCGGCACACCGATCACAGCGGATTCGCTCACCTCAGGCATTTCATCCAGGGCCAGCTCCACCTCCTTCGGATAGACGTTGTAACCACCGGATATCACCAAGTCTTTGGAGCGTCCAACAATGCTCAGCCGACCATCCTCGGCCATCACGCCCAAATCACCGGTAATGAAAAAACCGTCCGCACGAATTTCCTCAGCGGTCTTTTCCGGCATTCGCCAATAGCCCTGAAATACGTTGGGACCCGCCACCTCAATCATGCCAACCGTCCCCGGAGGCAACGCGTTACCCGATTCATCGGCCACTCGAACCTGCTGATTGGGCAAGGGGTAACCCACGGTTCCGGCCAAGCGCTCACCCTGCAGCGGGTTGCTGGTATTAATGATCGTCTCACTCATGCCATAGCGCTCAAGAATGCGATGACCGGTGCGCTCTTCCCATTCCGCAAAGGTCTGCTCGGTCAGCGGCGCAGAGCCGCAGATGAAGACTCGCATATGCGCGACGGCATCCGCGTTTAATTCGGAGTGCGTCAGCAAACGGGTGTAAAAAGTGGGCACGCCCATCAATACCGTCGCTTCTGGCAGCCGGGCCATGACTTGGTCTGCGTCAAATTTTTCCATAAAAATCATGGGTGTAGCGTTCAGCAACGCACAATGACTGGCGATAAACAAACCGTGTACATGAAATATCGGCAAGGCGTTAAGCAGCACGTCTGTTGCGGCCCACCCCCACTGCTGACTTAGCGAACGGGCGTTGGACTCTAGGTTGCCGTGGCTCAGCATGGCCCCCTTTGAGCGCCCCGTCGTACCCGAGGTATACAAAATCGCTGCTAGATCATCGGTTTGGCGAGGCACCGTCCCAGAGGGTTCAGCAGCCACAGTCACTGAGGTCTGGAATTCCAGCATGCGTTGAGCATTACCCAAGAGCAGTTTTGCACTGGGTACGTCTTGCCGTAACGCGTCACCAACATACAAAACCGGCTCGGCGTCAGAAACAAAATAGTCCAGTTCAGCAGCGGTGTATGCGGTGTTTAGCGGCACATAGACCAAACCCTGACGCAGACAAGCCAGATACAGCGCCAAATTCTCAGGTGATTTGGTTAATTGCACCATGACGCGATCGCCAGGGCTGACACCGAAGGCCTGGAGCTCATTGGCAGCTTGCAGCACTTTTGCCTGCAAATCCCCATAGCTCCAATCCGGTTGGCCATCCAGCAACAAGGCGGGGGCTTCAAGCTTGCGTTGAAAACTGGCCTCTAACGCACCATAAAAATTGCTCATATCGAAACTCCACTGGATCCAGGGCCACTGCGCCCGTGTATCAGGCATTCTAAAGCGCTACAGGTTAGCAAAGTCACAAGGACTGGGTTAGTGTTTGGCCGTTACTCACCGCCACATCACGAGAACCATGACGTCGCATCAACCCTTCACCGTCGCCAAATTACCTCGGGGCTTTGACGCCACCGTGACTCTACCCGGCAGCAAGTCTATCGCTCTGCGCCAACTCGCCATCAGTGCCTTGGTGGAGGGCGTCAGCCATGTACAGGGCGTACCGCAATGCGATGACACCGACGCCATGATCGAGTGTCTACAAGCCCTGGGCGTCGCCATCGAAACAACCGAACGGGGGCTGAAAATAACGGGACCCATGGACTTCGGAGATCGCCCGATCAATCTCGATGCACGGATGAGCGGGGCCTCAACCCGGCTGTTGATCGCTCTAGCGGCGCTGCGTCAGGGCGTGACTCGCATCGATGGTCACCCCTCCTTACGAGCGCGCACCAACCAACCGCTGTTTGACGTGCTCAGCGCACACGGCTGCCAAATAACCAACGACGGCAGCGGTTTACCGGTGGAGATTCAAGGCCCCATGCGGGGCGAAAAAGCGCTGATCATCGACGGTTCTTTATCCAGCCAGTACATCACCGCCCTGATGGTTATCGCTCCGATCTTGGCGAAAAATCAGGGGGCGCAAGAGCAGCACATCGTTATTCAAGGGGATCTTGTCTCTCGGCCATATTTAGACATCACGCTTAACGAGATGCGTAAAAGAGCCGTCACCGGACATTGGACGCAAAGCAGCCAGCTCAGCATTCCCGCCCAAACCTATCAAGGCGGTGACTATCTGGTGGAAGGTGATGCCTCAGCGGCGAGTTACTTCAGCGCGCTGGCCACGCTGCATGGGGGCTCGGTGACGCTGACGAATTTGGACGCCTCCAGCGTTCAAGGTGATTATGCCTTTGGTGAGGTTATGGAAGCGTTGGGTGCTCAAGTTGAACGCCAGGGCATGACTCGCATCACCGGACCTGCGACCCTGACCGCTCTGGACCGCATCGACATGCAGGATATGCCTGACGTGGCATTAACACTGATCGCGATGGCCCCACTGCTCCCAAGCCCAATCGAAATTACCGGACTACAGTCATTGCACCATAAAGAATGCGATCGACTGGAATGCCCAGCGAAAGAGCTCACCGCCATGGGGGTTTCATTGTCCACCACCCAAAGCAGCATTCGCATCGAACCATTGAAAGACAAACAACCCCAGGCGCATCTGCTGACCACTTACCATGATCACCGTATGGCCATGGCATTTGCCACCATCGGCAGCGCCTATGGGGGGCTAACCGTAGACGACAAAAGCGTCGTCAACAAAACCTACCCGAACTTCTGGACCGACTACGCCCTGCTGGGCGACTAAAAGCACCGGGCACCCAAACACACGAAAGGAAACCGTCATGACGCAAACCAATACAGACAATCAGATGGGCGTCTTTGACGTCATGTACAACTGCCGAGCCATGCGCAAGCTGGACACTCGTGAAGTACCCGAAAGTCAGCTTCGGGAACTCATCAGCGCCGCTAACCAAGCACCTTCCGGCTCCAACACCCAAGGCGCAAGGTGGATCATCGTGCGAGATGCCCAGGTTAAATCGCAATTGGCGGAACTCAACCGCGCCGGAGTGGAAACCTATCTGGCACCGCTGATCGACAACCCGGGCAGCCTCTCTCATCAAAGCCAAGACAAGCGCAAGCGAATGGTGGACGCCGTGGTTTGGCAAAAAGAGCATATGCATGAGATCCCAGCGCTGATTATTGCTTGCATGGATTTTGGCGCGCCGGCTACCAATGACATGATCGCCCGAGGCAACGGGTCTATTTGGCCAGGCATCCAAAACCTGTTGCTGGCGGCAAGAGCGCTGGAGCTGGGAGCGGCACCAACCACGCTGGCCCTTTCCGATCGCAAAGCAGTGGCACAAGTGCTGAATCTTCCAGACACCATGGCCGCTTACGCCTTGATACCCGTTGGCTATCCCCTAGGAAAATTCGGCCCAGTCACTCGCAAACCGTTGGACGAGATTTTGCGTTTTGATCAATGGTCCTAGCGTTACCCGGGACCATTGAATCGCAAAACCCACACGAGCACTTTGGTCCTTACTGACATCTTGTTACCATTTGTCCATGGCCCCGTAGTTCAATGGATAGAACGATCGCCTCCTAAATAATTGGGTCACCAGATCGGAAACGTCTGGTGAGAAGCATTCAAATTCGGGGAAACCTGCTCTTGGTCCGGCCTACGCCGATCCAAAATGGCAATCCCGAGCCAAGCCAGTTGCCTGTCGGTAGTCCTGGAAGGTGTAGAGACTTGACGGATGCAGCCTAAAGCCACGAGCCACGGCTAAGAGAAAGTCCAGACCACAAACATTCAATACATCAAGGTACTGAATGGCTGCGAAAGCAGTAGCGGGTATGAAGCGATAGATACAGGTTCGACTCCTGTCGGGGCTACCACATCACCTCTTTCCGCGGCGACGGGATGGCACAAAACAGCACCCCACAGGACAAACTCAAACCACTACTTTTGGTGGACGATTCAGCCTAGTTATCGCCGGTTTTTGAACCCCTCGTATTCACCCCAGCTATGGCCCCTCTTTTGAATCTAATTGAGCCAAAACCATCACATTATCCGTAAAGTAATAGTGGATATGCCTTTCTAGTGAAGCGTCACTTTCATGTGCCTTTGTTAGCCTTGCCCTATGGCAGGGGCGTTCGACAATCGGCATAAAAATTTCTTAGCGGTACTGAAAAGTCACGGCACGATCGTTAGTGCCTCAACGCAAATCGGGGTGTCCGCAAACTACCTTTCCCAGCTTAAAGGCGGCAAGCGTATCGGACACGTTATGGCACGCCGCATAGAGCACGGTTTTGACTTAGCACCAGGCTGGCTAGATTTGGATCACTCCAAAACCCTGTCTGCCAGCTTGAGCGAACATGAGTTAACCGAGCAAGCGCTGGCTCTTCCCATCAAAGCACGAACACGCTTATTAAAAAAGTTAGCTAATTCCCTGCCCTAATCGCTGCAGCGTTAGCTAAAACCCACAACAAAGGTCAATCGCGATGAAAGAACGAAAGTTGTGGGTAATCGTCAATATCGCCACAGGAACAACGGTAGAAAGACTGGGCACGCACGGGTCACGAAAGTCCGCTCAGGCTATGCTGGATGCTCATTTAGAAGCGTTTGAGGTCAACCTAAAGCCTAACTTTGAGGTCAGGGAAAAAGAGCCAGACAAAGGCGCTTAACCTAACGGTCAGTCTGTGAACTTTTCGACTTGCACCAAACAAGTATGCGCGGACGGCCCCTGGGAAAGCTGAGACGTGCCCTTATCCCGGGTTAACACGTTGGGATTACCGTTTAGCTCAAGCCCTGAGCTTGGACAGGGGTTAAACCAGGCCCCGGTTGGCAAAATAACCGTATCTGCACGTTGCTTAGCGTCTAGGGCCAGCCCCGCCAGACAGGCTCCGCGAGTGTTAAACACTCGCACCAAATCACCTTCTGCAAGACCTCTTGCTGCCGCGGCCTGAGGGTGCATGGTCAGCACTTCCTTCCCTTGAATCTTACCTGCCTGACTGTATTGGCTTTGATCGTACTGACTGTGTAAGCGTCGCTTTGGTTGAGGCGATAGCAGATATAGCGGATAGGTTGCCCTATCGGTTTCCTGCCATTCTTCGGGCTCTAGCCAAGTCGCTTGTCCCGGACAGTCCGCGTACCCAAAACTGGCTACCGTAGAAGAAAACAACTCCAGTTTTCCAGAGGGCGTAGACAACGGAAACCTGTCGCAGTTTTCTCTGAAATCCGCCAACCAGTCCCTATTTCTCGGCTCATCGGGCAAGCGATAAACACCGGCTTCTTCCCATTCGTCAAAACTGGGCAGGCAAAAACCTTGCTGCAAAGCCAAGTGGCTGGAGCGCTGCCACATGTCCTGTAACCACTGCCGTTCGGTTTTATTTTCAGTAAAGGCCTCGATAAAACCCAATTGCTTGGCCAGCCCCGAGAAAATCTCGTGATCTGAGCGAGCGTCGTGCTGCGGGGCCAATGCGGGCTGCATCAGGTGCGCATAGGGGTCGTGACTGGAGGCACATATGTCCAAACGCTCGAGAGATGTGGTGGCTGGAAAGACGATATCAGCCCACTGTGCCACCGGGGTCCACCAGGGCTCGTTAACAATAACAGTGTCGGGACGGCGCCAAGCTTTGACCAGCCGGTTGAGGTCCTGATGATGATGAAAGGGGTTACCGCCTGCCCAATAGATCAACTTGGTTTCTGGGTAAGTGATGGTCTGCCCGTCATAGGCCACCTCAGCGCCTGGATTCAGCAGCATATCCGCGATTCGCGCCACCGGAATGGCAAACCCTGTGGGATTTCGCCCTTTGGGTAAGGTAGCCCAGTTAAATCGCTTGTAGTCCGTACCAACAAAACCTTCCGCGCTGTAGCCAAAGCCAAAGCCGCAGCCTGGCAAACCGATTTGCCCCAACATCGCCGCTAAGGTGGCCAACATCCAATAGGGTTGCTCGCCGTGATCACCACGCTGCAGCGACCAAGCAGCGGTTAAAAACGTGCGCTTACCCGCCATGGTGCGTGCCAGTCGGCGGATATCTTCAGCAGCGACATCACAGATCTCAGCCGCCCACTCTGGCGTTTTGGCAATACCGTCGCGATGGCCCAACAAATAGTCTTTGACCCGGTCATAACCTACGCAATGGCTTTGTAAGAATTGCCTGTCTGCCAGGTCTTCGGTTTCCAGCACAAAGCCGATTCCCAGCATTAGGGCCACATCTGTTCCGGGAATCGGTGACAGCCACAGGGCGTCCAGTTCGGCATCGGTATCGCCGGCAACCGGGGATACGTTGACGAAGGAAACCCCTGCGTCCTTAGCCCGCCGCAAATCCAAATGGGTCCGATGCTCGGTAATCCCGCCATAAGCGACCTGGGCATTACGCCTAGGCAAACCACCAAACGCGACAAACAATTCGGTATGCGCGACCACATGCTCCAAAGTGGTCTGATGAAGCTCCATTTGATGCCAAGGGGCGATCACATGAGGAAGCACCACCTGGGCCGCAGCAGTACTGTAAGAGTTCATCGCCCTCGTACAGCCACCCATCAAATTAATGAATCGATGCAGTTGTGACTGAGCGTGATGAAAGCGTCCGGCGCTGGCCCAACCATAGGAGCCACCAAAAATGGCCTTATTGCCGTGTGCGTCAGCGACCCGTTTGAGTTCATTGGCAGCCCGTTCTAAGGCTTCATCCCAAGGCACGTCGCAAAATTCGTCCGCACCCCGCAGTTCACGCCCGCGATCTTGACGCTCTAACCAGCCTCTACGGATGGCCGGCCGTTTGATTCGAGTGCTGTGCTGAACCCCATCCAACAATACCTGGCCGATGGGAGATGCATCGGGATCCTCTGGCACACCCGCGACACCGGTGATGCGGCCATGAGCAACTTCCACCTCGTAAACACCCCATTGAGTGGCATTACGAACTCGCTTCATGAACCAAACCGGTAACGCAATTTGACGGTTATCTGCTCCGCAATGGGGTCAGACAAGGTGGAGGACAACAGCTCATTAAACGCTTCCTCTTCAACCTCATAGCGTCCGTTGAGGGTGTAAACCACAAAAAGGTCGGACAAGGGGGCAATCTCCCATCGGTAGCGCAGCTGTAACGACAAATCTGAAATCGCAAAGTCCGGGCTGCGCATGACGTCGTTCGCTACCGCCTGAAGATATGCACCATCACGCTGGAGCTGATAGTTTTGGCTCTGCTTGGCGCGAATGCCAATCCACTGAGCAGACAGCTTGAGCTGGTGTTTGGCCGAAGGGAAATACTCCAAGCCCACCTCTGGCTGCCACTCGTCGGCGTCAAACGCAGCGAAATTGATACCCTCTCGCCACAACAGCCAACCACTGCGATCTACAAATTGCACCTTTGCGTTTAACGCCAGGTTGTCCAGCATCCGCCATCGCACCGCCAGGCTGGTTTTCCATTCCGCCCCACCATACTTTTCGGTCTGGCGCCGGGTTTCGATTTGTCCGCTCACCGGCAACGCCGAGTCCGTGGCGTAGGACACCTCTAAACGATGTCGGTCACCAAAGCGATAGGTACCGTTGCCACGGCTATCCAAATCCTCATACCGGGCAGGAAAGAAGCCTCCCCCCAGCTTTAGTCGATGACGGTTACGCAGATCCAGTTCTGCATCGATACCAATACCCTTGCGCACATAGTCCCCAGCGGCGTTGCGCTCTAGGCGAAACCAATAGGCCATAGAGGTTTTTCTAAAATAGGCCCCATCCGAGCGAGTCACCTGATACCGACCGTTGCCGCCGCGCAGGTCATTGCGCTGCAAAAAACCCAAGTCGTTGATATTCAGCTCTTCGTCATAGTGGACATAGCCCAAGTGCAAGCTGCGGCCATGGCCGAAATCACGCCGCACATCGGCAAAGCCCCCAAAACCGTCTTTTCTCTGATCGGCACTGGAGAACAACAATTGGCCATCGATCTTCCACTGCCCCTTGGCCGTCAGGTAGTGATAGTCCACACCATAAGCCTGGGTATCTTGTTCGCTATGGCTGGTTAATGCCGACAACACGCCCAGAGCCCGGTAGTCCCCGCTGGCGCCCTTCCCTTCGTATAGCAAGCGCGCCACCGCATAATCGGTGCCGCTTTGGGAAAATCGCTGATCGCCAGCCCGATAGGTCACGTCTTCTTCTGTGGCCGATAGCAGGCCGTATCTGAACGCACCAAACGAACCCACAGCCTTCAGCGCCCCGGCCAGCTCCACCGGCTGCTGACGCTCCATATCGCTTAGCGTCACCGCATCAGGCAAGTCTGGGGCGCGCCCAACGCCGCCAATCCGGCGCGTATTGAGCAAGGTGGTAGGTGTGCTTTCCTCAGCCCGAGGCGTAGCGGTAAACACTTCAATACCCTCTTGGAAAAAGAGGCGCTTTTCTGGGAAGAAGGTTTCAAAGGCACCCAGGTTCACAACCACGTCGTCACTTTCCACGCCACCGAAATCGGGCTTCAACGCCGCGGTTACCTGAAAGTTAGTGGATGGACGCCAAAACAGATCTACCCCTACGTTTTCCTCGTCTTCGTGCTCAAGCGCGTCGAAGGTGGTAGAGAGGTACGGAAACACACTCCATTGCTGTATCGGCGCTACCCTGCTGAGCTGCAGGGGCTGCATTTTGGACATGAACAAAGGGCTGGTGCTAGGCAACGCTGGTATGCTCCAGCGCTCATCTAGGGCTGCAACTTTGCGCGTGATATAGACCTTGATGATGCGATCGTCCCCGGTTTTTGGCATCGCCATTTGCGACCAAGGCAAAAAGAATTCCGCGCTCCAACCCGTTTGCGTCACGGCGGTGCCTGAATACCACGCGCCGTCCCAATCACTGCTGAACTGGCGCTCTGGCAATACAGTGCCGTCGGACTGACTACCGCCAAGGGCCACATTCATCCAATAACCGTAGCGGCCGCTGCCCGAGGTATCGAGGGTGACGCCGACGTTGTCCCGGTTTATTTGTCTGGAATCACGGCTGGACAAACGCCTCACCAGAGTGTCAGTGGGTTGTTCCATGTCGATACCCACGTACAAGCCTCGACTGGTATAGAAGCCTTTAACTAGGGTTCGATACGGCGGCTTGGCCAGAGTGTCCGGATCAATCACAGAAAACCCATCAGCGCCGGGCAAGCTACGCCAAATACCTTCGTCCAACCGCCCATCAATCTGCAGATCCTCAGGAACCTGGTCCCGCCGGGCCAGTACGATCGGGGACTCCAAGGCGAATTCCACGTTTGGTGCATCGGTGGTGAGCGCATCAACAGACGAAGCGCCCGAGGTCTGGCCAGCCGCTAACGCCATGGCGGCTGTTTGCTCGGCAGTTATCGAATTAGGTAGCGGTTGTGAAGCTGGGTCAGATACTGCTTGGGTCGATGAGTTTTGCGGGGTCGGAGTGGCGGAAGGTTCGGAGGATCGGGAGAACGCTGGGAGCTGGTTTGATGGCCTCAAGGGCGGTGCCCGAGCGTCACGCCGCAACTTGTTCAGCTTGTAGTTTGCAGGTGCTGCACTAGGCACCTGAGGCGCAGATACATCATCAGAAATCGTGGTGTCTGACTGCAGCGGATCTTCCGCATCAAGGTCGGAGTCAGGGGTTAACTGGAAATTATCATTCCAGTAGGCATCTGAAGACTGAGCGTCCACATCCGCCGCTTTGTTGGAGTAGATATCCCGGTCGCTTTGTAGGGTTTCAGAGACCGAAGTGGTCGATTGCCAGATCCACCCACCGCCAAAACCCGATGCGCGCAACGTTGCTTGGGCTTGTTGCGCCTGAGATCGCGTGGCGTAGGGACCTGAAGCTACGCGAAAGAAGTAGCCTTTGTCTGTTGAGGCGCCGTGGATTTGCACCGGGGTCCCGCTGCGCTGCTTGGCGTCAACCATGGCCGTCTCAGCGCCATCTCGGTTTTTAAAGCTGGCAATCGATACCCAGAAATCAGCAAACGCCGAGATCGGTGCAACGACAGCACAAACAAGCAAGATGAGACCTTGAACCTTCATAAAACCCCGCAAAACCTAAGCGCGAGAGTCTACCAATTACCGGAGGGATGCGCTAACCGACTGTTAGCCCCCCACCAACATAATCATCAATCCTGCCGCAACTGCGGAGCCGATGACACCTGCCACGTTCGGCCCCATGGCGTGCATTAACAGGTAGTTTTGAGAGTTTGCTTCCAAGCCCACTTTGTTCACCACTCTGGCTGCCATTGGCACCGCACTAACCCCCGCCGCCCCAATCAGTGGATTGATTGGCGAGGCAGACAAACGATTCATGAGTTTAGCCATCAGCACACCACTGGCTGTCCCAATGGCAAAGGCCAGCATACCTAAGACCAGAATCCCCAGGGTCTCAGCGGTCAAGAAATTCTCAGCCTGTAGCTTTGAACCCACGCCCAGTCCAAGCATGATCGTCACGATATTAATCAAAGCGTTGCGGGTGGTATCCGCCAACCGTTCAACCACCCCACACTCCCGCATGAGATTGCCGAAACAAAACATGCCGAGCAGCGGCGCAGCAGATGGCAACAAGAAAGCCACCAGCAACAATAACAACAGCGGAAAAACGATCTTCTCTAACTGGCTGACTTCGCGCATTTGCACCATGACAATTTGGCGCTCGTTAGCCGTGGTTAACGCCTTCATGATGGGTGGCTGAATGATGGGCACCAACGCCATATAGGAATAGGCAGCAATGGCAATGGCCCCCAACAATTCCGGTGCAAGCTTGCCGGCCACAAAAATTGCTGTGGGACCGTCGGCACCGCCAATAATGCCAATCGCCGCTGCCTGGCTGAGGCTGAAATCCATCCAGCCCAGATCGTTCAAAACCAGAGCCCCTAACAGCGTGGCGAAAATTCCGAATTGAGCAGCCGCACCCAGCAAAAACGTCTTTGGGTTGGCCAGCACGGGACCAAAGTCCGTCATCGCGCCAACACCCATGAAAATCAGCAAGGGAAATGCACCGGTTTCAATACCGACCACATAGGTCAGATGCAGCAACCCGTCCCCGGTGGCTATTTCCACGCCGGGGATGTTACTGAGCAGCCCTCCAAAGCCGATGGTTACCAGCAGCAACGGCTCGAACTTCCTGGCTATTGCCAAGTACAACAACACCAGACTGACAACAATCATGGTGAACTGGCCGCCAGTGATATGGGCGAGACCGGATCCCGCCCAAAGCTGATCAAATAATTCCAACTTGATACCCCCCGAACATCAAAACCCGTTTGCGCAACGGGCGAAACAAGCTAGCCCAGGGTCAGCAATTCCTGACCCACAACCACCGCATCACCAACAGAAACCGACACTCCGGCCACCGTTCCCGCGGAACCTGCGCGCACTTCCGTCTCCATCTTCATCGCCTCCAAAATACAGACCACCTGGCCTTCTTGGACTTGATCTCCCACTTGCACCAGCACCTGATGAATGGTTCCGGCTAAACCGGCGGTGATGGCAGCAGCGGCGGATGCCCCAGATGCTGCTACAGGTGCCGCTACAGGGCTCGATGGAGTACCAGGTCCCGGCGTGATCACTAGGTCGGCCTGGCCTTCCGCAACCACGACCTGATACGAATGGCCGTCTACCGCCACGGTGTAGTGGCTGGCTCCCGACGCACTGGCTGTGGCAGTCGGTTTGACTGCCTCTGCACCGCTGGGCGCAGGCTCGAAAGCGTCTGGGTTATCCCGGTTCGCAAAAAACTTGGTGGCAACTTGCGGAAACAGTGCGTAGGTCAGGACATCATCCACTTCCTCTGCACCATCTGGTGTAGCCAGCTGGAAGCCCTCCGCCTTCGCAAGCTCGCGCAACGCTGCGGTCTGCTCGTCCAGTTCCGGCGACAAGTGGTCTGCGGGCCTAGAGGTAATCAACTCATCGCCATCCAACGCCCGGGCCTGTAGCTCTGGGTTTACCGGTGCCGGAGTCGCGCCGTATTCACCCCGTAACACCCCCGCAGACTCCCGGGTTATGGACGCATAGCGGCTACCACTGAGCACATTAATCACAGCCTGCGTGCCGACGATTTGTGACGTGGGGGTCACCAGAGGAATCATGCCCAGATCCTCGCGAACTTTGGGGATCTCCTCTAGGACCTCATCCAGACGCTGTCCGGCATCTTGCTCTTTCAGCTGACCTTCAAGATTGGTCAGCATGCCACCGGGCACTTGGGCCACCAAAATTCTCGAATCGACACCTCGCAGACCGCCTTCAAACTGGGCGTACTTTTTGCGTACATCTCGGAAGTAGGCAGAAATTTCTTCCAGCAGTTCAATATCTAATCCCGTATCCCGGTCCTGTCCTTGCAAAATGGCAACCAGCGACTCGGTGGCTGAGTGGCCATAGGTCATGCTCATGGACGAAATCGCCGTATCCACGTTATCGATGCCCGCTTCAATAGCCTTGAGATAGGTGGTTGTCGACATGCCCGTGGTGGCGTGACATTGCATGTGAATGGGGATATCCAGACTGTTCTTTAGGCCGCTCACCAGTTCGAAAGCGGTATAAGGCTTCAGCAGTCCAGCCATGTCCTTGATGCAAAGACTGTTGGCACCCATGTCCTCAATTTGCTTACCAAGGTCCAACCACAAATCCAGAGTGTGCACAGGACTTACGGTGTAAGAGATGGTGCCTTGGGCATGCTTGCCGGTCGCCAGCGTCGCCCGAATCGCTGTTTGCAAATTGCGCATATCGTTCATGGCATCGAAAATGCGGAACACATCCACACCATTGTGAGCCGCCCGCTCAACAAATTTTTCGACCAGGTCATCAGCGTAGTGTCGATAGCCAAGAATATTCTGGCCCCGCAGCAGCATTTGCTGGGGCGTATTGGGCATGGCCTGTTTAAGCAGTCGGATGCGCTCCCAGGGATCTTCGCCCAGATAACGAATACAGGCGTCAAAGGTGGCCCCACCCCAAGACTCTAAAGACCAGAATCCGACTTGATCTAATTTGTGCGCAATGGGCAGCATGTCCTCAATACGCATTCGGGTTGCTAAAAGGCTTTGATGCGCGTCGCGCAGAACGACATCGGTAATCCCCAGTTTGTTTTGATTCATTTCCCCTCCAAAAGCGTTAGCTCGCAGTCTTGATTCGAAGAACCTGCTGTTTCGTTCCAGACCGGTCTGATCTTGGCTTCATGTTCTTTACGTTTTTATGAATTGTTTTTTTTCTTTTGAGTTTTTGCGCTGGAATTCGCGTTGATCTTGCCGGTCGCAGCCCGGCATTGGCGGCGTGCCGCCCTTTGATCTGCCATTCCTGCCATCTAGCCCTGATCTACATGCTTAACCTACGGACCCGGATCCCCAACCACTACCCTTGTCGATGCCGCTCGATAGCAGCGCTAATAGCCGCCACATGGGCTTTAGGTATTTGGCCTGGAATCTCGGATTCCCTGGCTAGAGATGGTGCAGGAGCTAGGCGCGACAGCAGCGCGCTCATGATTTGCACAGCAAACACCAGTACCGTCAAAAATACAAAAACCGTGCCCATACCAACCAGCATCAACTGCAGGCCAGCCGCCACCGATGTTTCCATCTTACTTTCCTCTCCAGAATCTCAGGAGCCAGAGCATATAATTATTCGACTGCCTTTGGCGACGGTTCACCACCAGAAAACCGATCTACCAAATCTCATGGCGGAAACACCTTGAGAACTGAAGCGTTCTTCCAGATAATGCCGCGCTCGCACCCGTGGCCAAACTGGATAAGGCACCGGTCTACGAAACCGGGGATTACAGGTTCGAATCCTGTCGGGTGCGCCATTTCTCTATCGTTTTCTCTCCTCCTTCTTTCTCTCCTCCTTCGACAACTTTCGTTTGGCTAGCTGTTCAGGCATCAGCTGATTTGCCTTAGCCTGCATTCAAGGTCGCTATCTTTTTTGTCTTGGCACTCTTTGTCTCCGCATTCTTTGTCTCCGCACTCGTTGTCCCTGCCCTCTTTGTCACAGCCCTCTGCGTCTGGTTCTTTCTTCTGCCGCGCCTAGCGCTTCCTCTCAGGGTTAACAAAGTGCAGGGCTTGAATCCTCGAATCGCTTAGCGCTGCAAGGTAAACTTCTGGCTTCTTTCGCGCGCTATCATCACTGCGCCGAACATCCAAGGAAGAACGCTATGCGCATTGAACACACATCCCTGACCCGGGTGGCCAGCAATATCCTCCAGGGCGCTGGCGCTCCCGCTGAAGAAGCTGATCAGGTTGCCAAACATTTGGTAGAAGCAAACCTAAAGGGCCACGATTCTCATGGTGTTGGCATGGTTCCTTCCTACGTCAAAGGCATGATCGATCAACAAGTGGATCCCAAAGGACGAGTCAAGGTCATCAAAGACAACGGCGCTATCGTCTCTCTAGACGCCGGTACAGGCCTGGGGCGGATCGTTGGCATCGAAGCCATGGACATGGGTATTGCTCGCGCCAAAGACTTCGGTATCAGCTGCGTGGCGTTGGGTAATGCTGCCCATTTAGGCCGTATCGGCGCCTTTGCTGAACATTGCGCCCAAGCGGGCCTGGTATCCATGCACTACGTCAACGTCGTGGGCCATGACCCCATGGTGGTGGCGTTCGGCGGTCGTGACCGCCGCTTTATTACTAATCCGTACTGCTGCGCTGTGCCCAGATCCAACGGCAACCACATCGTGCTGGATATGGCCACCACCACCGTCGCCGCTGGCAAAGTTCGGGTGGCGCACATGAAAGGCGTTGAGGTGCCACCTCAATCGTTAGTGGACGAAGACGGTTTGGAAACTCAAGATCCAGGCGTAATTTTTGGCAAAAAACCCACCGGCGCCATGCAGCCTTTTGGTAAGCACAAAGGCTATGGCCTTATGGTTATTTGCGAGATGTTAGGCGGCGCTTTGGGTGGCCTGTTTACCATGCAACCCGCCCATCCTAGGCTTGGGGCGACGCTCAACAACATGCTGTCGATTCTCATTGATCCTCAGGCGGTAGGCGACTTATCAGCGTTTGATCAAGAAGTGACGGCCATGGCGGACTACATTTACGCCAGCACACCTGCATCAGGGGTGGACCGAGTTCGTTTACCCGGAGATCCTGAAAAAGAAACCCAAGCGGAACGCATGGCCAAGGGTGTGGAGATCGATCCCAACAGTTGGCAGTCGGTGCTCAACGCCGCAGACCACGCGGGTTTAGATCGAGAGGCGGTTGCCGCCATGGCTGATATTTTAGAGGCTTAGAACCCATGCAAAGGTGCTGCCGCCACTTAGGCCAAGCATCGAAAGCCTACAGCGGGTTATCAAACCCACCCGAGTCGCCCCTGGCGGCTCTTTGACTCAGTATCATTCAAGGAACACAGCATGTTACCCGACGAACAACCTCCGACCCCGGAAAGAGAAGAGGAAGAAAAGTTCCACCTCTGGCGCCTGCTGGGCGTGATTTTTCTTGTTTGCGTGGTTTTGGCGGTGGCTTCCGCCGTCGTGGACTGGGCGATTATTGGCCCTCTGGAAGGCCGAGCCTATTGAGCCACAGGCTTCAAAACAGGGCTGATTCTTAAGCCTTTAACCCGTTGGGCCCGCAAGGGACCACATGGTTCCGCATGAGCCCACATGGGTCATTAACCGTTCACCCGGACGCCAACCACCTGGCTAGGCACGCTCGTTGCTAGGACTTTGCGTCCCTAGCAGCGATTTTTTCTCGGATCTGTGGAATCAACTCTTTGCCGTATTCAATGGCATCGTTGAACGGATCGAAACCACGTATCAGTACTCCGCGCACGCCCATGTCATAGTATTTGGCGATGGCTTCAGCAACTTGTTCTGGCGTGCCGACTAAGGCCGTTGAATTACCGGTACCTCCGGCTGCTGCGGCAATTGGCACCCACAGTCTTTCATCCTGAACTTCTCCGCCATCAATCAAACTCATCAAGCGACGAGCCGTTTCGGCCTCAGGCGGCTTCGAAGAACCACCTTTCGACGCTGCCTCAACACCAGCCAAAATGTCCTTGGCTTTGCGCCAAGCTTCTTCTTCCGTGGCTCCAATGATTGGACGGAATGACAAATTGTAGGTTGGTTGACGCTGAAACTGAGCAGCTTCGCCGTTAATCCGATCCATCAATTGCTGCACCTGGGCTCGTGGTTCGCCGAACAATGCATAGGTATCGCAGTGTTTAGCACCCACTGGAATGGCTGCATCAGAGACGCCGCCAAACCACAGTGGCACGTGGGGTAACTGGTGCCCCTGAACTTCTGAGATCGCCCTACTGACTCGATAGTACTTACCTTCGTAATCGAAAGGCTCGGTGGAGGTCCAGACCTTGCGCATGACTTCTAAATATTCGTCTGTACGCTGATATCGCTCGTCGTGAGGCGTGTAATCTCCGTCTCGTCGCTGGTCCGCATCGACTCCTCCGGTGATGATGTGCAACCACAACCGGCCTTCAATGAGATTGTCGAGAGTAGCAACGCGGCGGGCTGCCTGAGTCGGTTCGCTAAAACCTGGACGGTGTGCCAGCAAGATGTTGATGCGCTCTGAATGCGTTGCAGCGTATTGGGCCACGCCAAAACCGTCTGCTGAGCTTGAAGAATGGCCAATGAGAATGGCGTCGAAGCCGGACTGTTCGTGCGCCTGGGTGAAGGCTTTGATGTAATCTCTGTCGATGCCACCGCCAACAATGTGCACAGTGGAAGCATCCGCCGGAGGCGCAACGCCAATCATTCCTAATACATTAATTGGCATCGTTCATTCCCCCGCTAAAGCCGTTTCCCCGTGTGCATTTTTCGCGGCGACGACAAACAGAAAGCGTCATCCGCTGCGGCCAACATAAAGTCGACCAAGGAAAGTGAACAACAAGTAGAGGATTAACGCAATGTTGTGGGCTCCGAAGACGGACCCAATTAATGTTCGCCCTGGAAGGCGTCCAGTAGCGCGCTCACCGCGGCAAGCTGACTCTCATCACATTGGCCTAACTGGGTAAGCAAATCTTCGGGCTTAAGCCGAGCTCGTCGGGAGCCGATACCCCAAGCTAGCCAGGCGGGTTCAATATCAAAGAAACGTGAGAGCTCAAGCATTTTGCCTCGAGTGGGCGTGACCTCGTCTTTTTCCCAACGCAACACTGCGTTTGCCGTCACCCCAATCTCTCGACCCAGTTTGCGTAGAGAAAGCCCCTTTTCCCGGCGCAGTTCCCGTAATCTGCTGGAAAAAGAACGCCCCATATCCCCAGGCCCAACCATGGATTCGTCATCTAGTGGCGCCGCCACTGAGGTTGACGGCAATTTTGATACCGGGCGTTTAACGCCACCTGCGCTAGCTTGCACTGGGTTTGACTTACTCTTGTTCATTTCTCTCACCTGTTCGCTGATATTGGCGGGAACAGCGGCGCTAACAGTGTCGACTTGGCGATATTCTTGCGTCACCCTTTGCGTCACTTTTACTCAACTCATTGCGCCATTCTCTGCAATTACTTCGCATTTACCTGTGCAGTTGCCTATGCATTTACGGCGACTTAAACCTTGGCTGTTGAGATTGTCTCTGGCACCAAAATTGTCGGCGTTGACGCTTGGCCCGTCCCATTTTTCCGCCTGTTTTCGTTCGTTTTTTCCGTCTTTTTTGACGTTTTTAAGGGTGTTAGCGCTGAGCAAACCAATCCGACACTGGGGCATTAACCGCGGTCATTAGTCTCTTGATGCGTCTCTTCATTAGTCTCTTCACTCGTCTCTTCGGAGCGTTTGTGTGTTTTGACTATGAGACTTTTGACTATCTAGCTTTCGGCTATGTCTCTTTTGACTGCGTTTGACTCCACTTTCTCGTCGTCTTCTCGAAATATTCAGCACAACATTACTGACGACACCCTTACGATGCAGTGTCCGGATATCACCTGGTCAAATCAGATGTTTCCGTCAGGTGGTAACAAAAAGTAGATGAACGAGCCTTTTTAGGCTCTGATGAAGTGCTCAGGCAATGCGATCCAGCAGCGATTGCGCCAGGGATTGCGGCATAGATGAGGATCGTTCGTCGCGCGGATGGTCGGCCACAGAACTGTCTAAAAATCTTCCGGCGTTCTTGGCCAGTGCCACGGCCTGTGGACTCAATGGCACAGGCACGCGGCGAACATAAATTTCGTCACCCAAGCTCAAACTTAGGAAAACAGCACCCGCAAACCGCGTGATTACCCACCCTACGCCCTGCAGGTCAGGCTGAGCCTCATGAAAACCGCGATTCAGCGCTTTAAATCGATCGGGTTCGTGCACCATGATCGCCTCAAAAAACGCCATTGTTGCCGGGGCGACATCAAAAACGTGGATGCTGGTGGTGGTTGAACCACCTACACATTTAAATTCCGGCTCTCTTGTGACGGGGAGCGTCAAAAACTCTTCCGCGCAAGCCTGCAAAAATTGTTCAAATCGGTCCGTTGGTTTCGAAGCATCATGGGCGCTCATCGAGGTTCTCCGTTCGGATTGGGCCTATTATCTGATTTTTACTACCGTTCGTCCGCTTTTTTTGATGATTCAGGAGGAGGTAGGCTCGACAATGAGAAACAAATCACACTCTTTAGCCTATGATAATTAGTCATTTCTTGGACGCCTAACCCTCCTTCACACCCTTTCCATTCTCCTGCAGCGAGCCTAGGCGCTTTCAAAACTGCGGAGGTCCTATGACGCTTAGTGAGTTGCAAACTGCCGTTAAGTCTGGCCGCCAACCGAAAATCGAAGTCCATGGCGTAGATCCAAGCATCTACTTAATCTTTGTATTGACCGAAGGAGAACGTCGCCCTCTGGTGGATCAACGAGGCAAAACCCTCAGTTACCGCAGCCGCAGTAAGGCCTTCGACCTACTGCGAGAAACCGGCGTGCAGCGGGCTGATTTCGTGCACAGATCCGCCTTCGACGAAATGGTTGGCGTTGGCAATGGCGTGCCGACAGAACATCGCGAATCGGTTACTTTGGCTAGCTGATATTGCTCAACGAGCAGCGCACAAAACAAGACCATTGCGGCACTCTCGGAAACTAACTATGTCCTCCATCGGCGCTCGACTACATCTGCTTAGGCTAGCCATGCATTGGTCTGTAGAGGAATGCGCCTACCGGATTACCATTGCCGCAAACCACTACACTAGGCCAGAAACTTGGCAAAGCTGGGAGCGCGGCAGCGATCAAGAGGCCCGGGAAAACGGTTTGATTACCAACCTTGCAGCGATTGCAGAGCTGTTCGCCGCCGACGTCGCATGGCTTAGCCACGGTGACCCAACGGATGAGCCATTCTCCTCCGGCAGCGTGGTAGCACTGAAAACTGGGCCAAAGAAAACAGCGGATTGAGGCGGTTCTAAGGACAACTGCCGCCGAAAAACACGGTTAGCTGGCACTTTGCTGAAATTAGCTCAAGCAAGAAGCACCGAACCCAGCTCCCGCCCTTATAAAGACCTTTCGCTATATATTTATTCTCTTAGGTTATATACGATCCTGCATGAACACTGCTTTGGGGGATGCAGCTATTTCATCGATTCGCTCTACCGTTAGCCAACTGAGTGATAATCCGGCGCAAACCGCGCTGGCTGGGGCTGCACTCGTAGCCTTGATCGTTGGCGGTAACCCAGCCATTGCCCTAATTGTCGGTATGCTGCTGTCTCTTAGTCTAAATCGCCCCCCGCTCCCCTACAGCAGTCAACTGGGCAAATACTCCCTGCAAACCGCCATCGTGCTGCTGGGATTCAAACTTAACGCCGCCGAATTGGTCAGCATTAGCGGCACTTACGCCTTACCCGTGGCTGCCTTCGTTTGCACAACCATTACTTTGGGGCTGCTGCTGGGTCGGTTGTTGCGAAGTGAGACTGAGACCAATAGCCTGATCTCTTCGGGTACAGCTATTTGTGGGGGCACCACCATTGCTACCCTGTCACCCATCATCGGCGCCCGTCCAGAGCAAACCGGCACGGCACTTTGCATTGTCTTTTTGCTCAACGCGGTGGCCCTAGTTACTTTTCCCAGCGTGGGTCAATGGCTTGGACTGAGCCAAGAGCAATTTGGCGTTTGGGCTGCGTTGGCGATTCACGACACCAGCTCAGTGGTGGCCACAGCACAACTCTATGGCGAAGAAGCGTTGGCTGTGGCGACAACGGTTAAAATCGGCAGAACCCTGTGGCTCATTCCTCTGATCGTCCTTGCCAGCCTCTACGTGGGGACTCAGCAGACCAAGGTGCGGATCCCCAACTTCGTATTCGTCTTTATTGCCGCGTCGGTGCTGGGCTCTTGGCTGAATCTATCAGCGAGCCTGGTTACTGCAGTGGGCCAAACCGTGAGTGCGCTATTGGTGATCGCACTGTTTTTTGTGGGCATGGACATCACTCGAGAGACCCTGAAAAAGCTACGAATGTCAGCAGTGTTGCACGGCATTGCCCTGTGGGCATTGGTTATTCCTGCGGTGCTTGGCGCCGTGATGACCTGGGTTCCTTAATCAACGCCTCTCATTCGTCGCAAAAAAGCATAAGCATAGCGAAAAGGGATATTTCACCTAAGGCGGCCTCATGGGTACTGTGCGCGCCATGAACTTCCGCAACTTAAAAATCGACTTTCTTGGACTTCTTAGCGTCAGCGTATTCGTGGTCTTTGTCTCCTTGGGCTTTACTGCCTAACCCCCAATATCAGAGCATTTTATTGTTTGGCGCACCGATTTTGTTGGGTGCCACCACATGCAGTCAGAGTCACTCTTTGGCAGTGATCCTTGATGCTGGCAGGGGATCGGGAAAAAAGAACACACCCGCTGCGAGCTGACTATCCAAGACTTGTAAACCTCTAGACAGCTCACCGAACGACAGCTCTCCTGCTAAAAACCCCCTATGTAATATCCGCCGCGCCTCAAGGTGCTTGCGGTGAATAGAAAGCAGTTTCACCTCATCTTTGGCGAAAGCTTTCTCTACGCAGCTGGCATACCCGCTCAACAACTGCCGGGCCAGTGTTCTTTCCTCCGCTGGCAGATAGCGTTCATCAAAAACGTTAGGCCAAAACATTTTGTTCGGATTCGGGAACAACGCATTACCCAAAACCATGGTTTGCGGGTCCGCTGCAGTAGCCGGAGCGTTTTCAAAATTTCGATAGCAGCTCAGTATCGGATCCCTAACTCCCGGTCTCTTGCACAACGAGCGTGCAGGCAGCTTGGCGCGGTTTCCCAACTGTGAAGGATCCAGCTCCAGTTTCTGGGCGGCGCAAAATTCTCGGGCGCGCCACAATTCGTGATCGTCAACAATACAGGTTTGGCCCTTTCCCAAGCTCGCTATATCCTCTCCACAGTCCTGCTCTAACACCTGACAGGCTGACAACGCAAAAACAGCCACCGCTATGGCACACCATCGCCAAACGTTCGTCAGATAGGAATCAATAAACAGCACGTAACGCCCTCTGCATTGCTTGGATGCAGACTGCTGGTTATTCCACAAACGCATTAGGCACTTCCGACAAACGATGCTATCCAGGAGATAAGCGGCGGATTTTTGTCAGAATGGTATGAATACGGGTAGACGAAAAATGCTTAGGTAACAAAGCGGCTCTAACAGCTGTCTTCTAGGCCGAATAAGCCAACATTTTGCTGACTAGCATTGGTTAAAAGGGCTGCCTTGCGCTCTTGGATAGCTCGCTTGTTTAACGACCCTACTGCTCCGATCTGCCGTTGCTGCAAAGCTATTCCAGGCCTACAAAAACTGAATTACTGCCTGCTTCACGCACAAGCTCGGCAAAGACTTCAATTAGCGCAACGTCAAAGCGTTCTTATGAGACGATCTCGCTTTCGATAGTTTTATTGTTTAAAAACATAGACTTGTGATGGAATCTTCTTAAATACTCGGAAGATCTTTTGAGCGTTGTGTCACACGCCAACAACGTCGGGTGGGCCGCATTATTCGGGCAACGACGCTGGGTCAGGAAGTTAGGATCTAATTCGAGGAGCGAACCAAGGTCCTAGGATCGACCTAGGAATACTCGCGCAGGAGACATAACAATATGGCGGAGAGAGAGGGATTCGAACCCTCGAAGGCTTTTACACCTTACACGCTTTCCAAGCGTGCGCGATCGACCACTCTGCCACCTCTCCACAAGATGGTGGCAACCCACCCAGTCTTACCCAAAGCCCGACGCCGCTGTTACCGTTGCTCCCTTCCAGGCCTGGCGGAGTTCACAACATGTCGCCTTCAGGGGACCAAGATGGGTCACCATGGGAGGCGGCATGCTAAAGGAAAAAACCAACAATTCCTACAGCAGCGAGCCATAACAGCCCTGAATATCGTAACCCCGCCCGGCGACGCCTTGCAGTTGCGGTTAGGTGCGGGTAAAAGCCTCAATCTCTTGCATCTTCTGGATTTCAAATCATGCGTGACGATCATCGCCCGTATGCGCTCAAAGTTCTGCTGGGAAAATTTGAGGGCGCTTGGGTGCGTCACTTTATTCGCCCCCAACTGGATGCGCTGGGCCACCATTCCATGATTATGAAACCGTGGAATCTCAAGCTTTATGGCCGGGGAATTCGCTTGGGCACATCGGTGCACATCATCACGGCTTCTGACCGAACCGTGCGCCTCACCACCTGGGCAATGAACGAGCACCAAGGCCGCATCGACATTGCCGATGCCGTGCTTATTTGCCCAGGCGTGCGTATTGACTCCGCCTGTCAGGTTTCCATCGGTGAGAGCACGATGCTGGCCGCCGGCGCCTACATCACCGACGCCGATTGGCACGATGTCTATGATCGCACTCAGCCTATCGGCCAAACTGCGGCGGTTGTGCTCGAAAACAACGTCTGGATCGGCGATGGAGCAATCGTGTGCAAAGGTGTCCGGATTGGCGCCAACTCCGTCATTGGCGCGGGTTCCGTGGTGACCCGGGACATACCAGCCAACGTGATTGCTGCGGGCAATCCGGCAAAGCCTGTGAAAACCCTTGATCCAGATCGGCAACTCACCACTCGCCAAGACATGCTGGGTGACGGCCCCGCCGTGGCGGCCCAAATGGATGGGTTGGAACGATGGCTACGTCAGGACAACACCTGGTGGCGCTGGCTCCGCAGTAAAATAGCGCCTAGCTCAGAAGACTGAAAAGACGCCATATCCCGCTTACTGGCGTGCCAGACGCCCGTCACCTGCGGTTAAAAGTTCGAGGACCTCTGGCGAACTAACCCGGCTAGGATTGATATCCAAGCCTCCACGACGCAGGAATCTACCCGTTACGGCCAACATCTCTGGCTTGCAGCGATGCCATATATCCGCATAGATCCGCTCTATGGTGGTTTCGTGAAAAGCCTGATGCTCGCGATAGGAAATCAGGTACGCCAACAAGCTCTCATGGGCGATTTGGGGACCCCGATAGTGTACGAAAATCGAGGCCCAATCCGGTTGCGCGGTTACCGGGCATAAACTGCGAAACAGATGGGATATTAATTGCTCCTCTACTGGCGTCGACTCTCCCTCAGGGATGGAATCCGCCGACGCCTGAAGCGTCAGCAGCTCGGGCTTACGCTGATAATCAACGATCGTCACATCCAATGAGTCTAGGCATAAACCCCGGGGAGCGGTCATATCTGCAGCCAAATGGTCCAAACTCACCAAGTGAACCTGAACCTGCCCACCGAATGCGGCGCTGAGATCTGCCTGTAATTGTCTGTGTACCTGATTGGCGTCAGCGAAACGTGTTTGGGCATACCCGTTGAGGTAAAGCTTCATGGATTTGCTTTCGACAATGTGACTGGAACTGGCGTCGACGATGATCTGCAACCCTGCCACTTCTGGCTTGCCTTTGACGTTTAGCCAGGAAAATTCATAACCCGTCCAAATGTCACGGCCGAGCCATGACGACACCATCACGTCTACCGCGCTGCGCCCCTCCATCCGAGGCATGGGGAACAGCAGGTCCGGCGTGTAACTTTGGGGGTAGTCTACTTCTGCACCCAAGGGCCCGGTGTGTAAATCAGACGTCATTTCAGCATTTTTCCTCGTCACGGCCGGACTTTTTATTGCAGCTCATCAGCATTGGCGGCCTGTAAATCCGGCATCGGATCGTGGACATCAGCCAAATTCCGCTGGGCAACAGCGCCCTAGCACTGAGCAGCCGCGAGTGCCGGCAGCTGTCTATGGTAAACCCTATCGCGGCGATATGTGGCCCAGTTTGAAGCGGCGCGGATGCATCCTCTGGCCGAAAGGTTTACTCTGGCTTGGACCAACCCCCAAGACCCAGCATGCTCGATACCGTTCAGTACATCACCACCCAATACGCCACCCTTGCTTGGGGGCCATGGCTGCTTTGTTTGTTGTTGGGCGGCGGCTTGTATTTTCTACTGATCTCTCGATTCGCGCCCTTTTTGTACCTCGGCCACGCCTTTGACCTCATTCGAGGCAAATACAACAACCCAGATGATCCTGGCCACATAACCCATTTCAGCGCACTCAGTGCTGCTATGGCGGGCACCATTGGCATGGGCAACATTGCCGGAGTGGCTTTAGCCATAAAAATTGGCGGTCCCGGAGCCATTTTCTGGATGTGGGTCACCGCAATCATTGGCATCGCTACCAAGTTCTTTACTTGCTCCTTAGCCGTCATGTATCGAGGCAAGGATGATGCGGGCGCCCTGCAAGGGGGTCCCATGTACGTCATTCGGGAGGCTCTGCCGAAGCGATGGCATTTTTTGGCGTCCATGTTTGCCATCGTTGGCTTGGTGGGCTGTCTTCCAGCCCTGCAAAGCAACCAGCTGATCCAGATTTTTCGTGATCTGGTGATGATCGAACAGGGCTTCCTGCAAGCCGATGAAGACCCGTTCCTTTTCAATTTAATCAGTGGCCTCGTGTTAGCCGCTTTGACGGGCACGGTTATTTTTGGCGGCCTGACACGAATTGCTGGAGCCGCTCGCATCCTCGTGCCGCTGATGACCGCAATCTATCTCGTTGCGGTGTTGGTAGCCCTGTCGATGAATGCCAGTGCAGTCCCCAGCGCACTATGGCTGATCGTCAGTGACGCATTCAGCGGCGAAGCCGCTGCCGGCGGCGGCCTGTTGGCCGTCATCATCTATGGTGTACAGCGCGGCGCCTACAGCAACGAAGCCGGCATGGGAACCGAATCTTTGGTTCATGGCGCAGCCAAAACCAAGGAACCCATCCGGGAAGGTTTGGTGGCCATGATTGGCCCGATCATCGACACCTTGATCGTTTGTACTGCCACCGCCCTGATGATCCTGATTGCAGGCACCTGGCAAAGCGACGCCTCTCAAGGCGTTACCCTCACCGCCAACGCCTTTTCCGCCTTGCTGGGCCCGCTAGGCACCGTCGTCGTTTTTGTCTGTGTGCTGTGCTTTGCTACCACTACGATATTCACCTATTCGTTTTACGGCACCCAATGCGCGAGCTTCGCCTTTGGCAGCAAGCACGTGAACAGCTACCGAGTCGTATTCGTCGTGTCCATCGTGTTTATCGCGGTGATTTCTCTGGAATCTGCAGTCAGCCTGATCGACGGATCTTTCGCTTTGATGGCCATACCTACCATGGTTTCCGCCATCTGGCTGGCGCCAAAAGTGATGACTGCGGCGAAAATCTACTTCGCCGGACTGAATACCGACGACGATGAGCCTGAGGCATTAACGCCCGAGGCTGAACAGCCCGCTTAACCCTTCCAGCACAAGGAATTTTTATGACTTACCGTCCACTGCCAGAAGAATTGGCGCAGCCCAAACCTGCCACAACCCACACCCAAAACGCTCAAGAACAGGTTTACCAAGCCCTGAACTTTGCCGACAGGCAGAGCTTTGAAGACGCTAAGCGTGGCTTTATCGCCAGCCTGGACCCCATCACCATCAAGCGTCCCAATGGCCACATCACCTACGATCTAGAGCCCCTGTCTTTCTTGGACGACGACGCCCCGGCAACGGTAAACCCGAGCCTTTGGCGCCAGGCCCAGCTCAATGCCCAACACCACGGCCTGTATGAAGTGTGCGACGGTCTGTACCAGGTTCGCAGCTTCGACATTGCCAACATGACGTTGATTCGAGGAAAAACCGGTTGGATCATTATCGACCCACTCACCTCCACTGAATCCTCCGCCGCCGCTCTGGCGTTAGCGAACGAGCATTTGGGAGAGCGACCAGTGGTGGCGGTGCTGATCACTCATAGCCACGTCGATCACTTTGGCGGCATTCTCGGCGTCGTCAGTCAGGAGCAGGTCCAGTCTGGCGAAATTGCCCTGATCACGCCGGTAGATTTTGTTAACGAGTCTTTGAACGAGAACGTGCTGGCTGGCAACGCCATGGGTCGTCGGGCGACCTATATGTACGGCAATTTGCTCAAGCCATCGCCCACGGGCTTTGTTTCTACAGGCCTCGGAGCGTCGCTGTCACTGGGTTCTACTGGATTCCTCGTGCCCTCGGACATCGTCAGTCAAACTGGAGAAACCCGACACATCGACGGCATCGACATCGAGTTTCAGATGACCATGGGTACAGAAGCCCCGGCTGAATTCGTGTTTTATTTGCCCCAATTCAAAGCCCTGTGCATGTCAGAAATCACCTCTCATCACCTGCACAACGTCTATACCCCGCGCGGGGCCCAAGTTCGTGACGCCCTGGCTTGGGCAGATCAAATCAACGAATCCATTGCGCTCTTTGGACACCGACTGGAAATCCAATTTGCCTCGCACCATTGGCCGATTTGGGGACAAAGCCGTGCGGTTGAGTACTTAGAAAAGCAGCGAGATCTGTACAAGTACATTCACGATCAAACCCTGCGCCTAGCCAACAAAGGCTTCAACAAAGAGGAAATCGCTGAGCGCATTCATTTGCCGCCAAGCCTAGATCAAGAGTTTTACAACCGCGGCTACTACGGAACCGTCCACCACAACGCGCGAGCGGTGTACGTGAAATACCTGGGCTTCTTTGATGGCAACCCGGCGACGCTGTACCAACTGCCTCCGGTGGAACAGGCGCAACGCTACCTCCAGTTCATGGGTGGCGCAGATGCGGTGGTTAGCAAAGCCAAGGAGTCCTTCGAGGCTGGCGACTACCGCTGGGTAGCCGAGGTTTTGAATCATGTCGTCATGGCCGATCCCGAGCATATTCAAGGCAGAGCACTGTTAGCCGATACCCTTGAGCAGCTGGGCTACCAGTCTGAATCTGCGCCCTGGCGGAACTTTTTTCTCTGTGGGGCATTAGAGCTGCGCAATGGCCTGCCCCAGTCCAAGGCGTTCAACGCCAGCAGTGGCGTTGCGGCCGGCATGCCTATCGAGAACTTTTTTCAGGCGTTAGCGGTGCGGCTCTTGCCCGAAGCTGCACTGGATCTAGAGTTAACCTTGGAGCTGATTTTCAGCGATCTGGATGCTCGATACCTCATCAGCGTTAAAAACAGCGTGCTGAACTTCTTTAAAGACCCGGCAGAAATGGAGGCTCAAGCCTCGCTGACCGTGAATTCCATGGACTTCAAGAATTTGCTGATGGGTGAACTGGACGCGGCGACACTGCTGGAAGATCAGCGTTTAACCATCTCTGGTGACCCCAGCCGATTGCTGCTGCTGAAAGAACTGTTCGACCAGTTCCCCCGCCGCTTTCCTCTGGTCACACCCAGAGATCAGTCAATGACTTAGTCGGCTGCAGCCGGCAACGGTCTGAGGCGCTGCAGGGCAAGACCTGCCAGCGCCAGAACGACGCCGGCCACCAGACCAGCCACATTTGAAGGCGGCTGATCCAACACCCAATTAAGCTGTGGCAGCGCAATCAGCAGCCCTCCCAAGCTCACCAGAACCCGAACCAACGCGCTGTCGAGGCGGCCTAGTCCGGCAAGATAGCCCTGCAAACCAGAGCAAATCAGCCACACACCAAAAATCGCTTCGGCAAACACTTGGGCCGAGTCATACCATGGGCCTTGCAGCACAAAGGCGATATCCAATACAAAGATAAAGGGGATGATGTAAATCACGCTGCCCAGACGCATCGCCGCAAAACCCGTTTTCAGCGGATTCGCCTCGGCAATAGACGCAGCCGCATACGCCCCAAGAGCCACTGGCGGGGTAATGTAGGAGAGCATGGCCCAATAGAGGATAAACAGGTGCACGCTGAGAGGGTTCAAATCCTGGCTCACCAAGGCCGGCGCTAGGACCACCGCCAAGAATATGTAGGCCGCGGTCACGGTCATGCCGATACCCAACACAAAACTGGTGACCGCACCCATCAACAGCAATAGGCCGATATCATCACCGGCCATACTCAACAGATCATTGACCAAGGTACCGCTGAGCCCGGTCAACGACAAAGAGCCAACAATCAAACCTACGCCTGCCAGCACCACCACCAATTCAATCAGCAGCTTGCCAACGCCGTACATGAGATCCACCACACCGCTCAAATCTAGGCGATGCTCAGGAGAAAATTGGTTCAGCACCAACAACACACCGGTGGCGTAATACGGCGCGATGGATTCTTGTTGGAGAAAGATCAGCAGAAAAATCAGCAGTGCAAAGGCGCCCAGGTAGAACCAACCCTCGGCAATGGTTTTACCCAGTTTTGGAATTTCATCTTCGGGCAAGCCGGTAATATTCTCCCGTCCTGCGTAGGCATCGATTTGCAAATACAAACTGGCGAAGTACAAAACCGCAGGGAGCGCCGCGGCGGCGGCAACCTCGATATAGGCGATATCCAACAACGTCGCCATCACAAAGGCCGTAGAGCCCATGATCGGCGGCAACAACACGCCCCCAGTAGAGGCACAAGCCTCGACGCCGCCAGCAACCTCCCGGGCCATGCCGGATTTGCGCATGGCGGGAATGGTGAGCTGCCCAGTCGTCAGTACGTTAGTGACCACGCTGCCACTCATTGAGCCCATCAAACCACTGGAGACGATAGCCACCTTGGCGGGTCCGCCACGTCGCCGACCCAATATGGCGAAGGCCAGGTTCAGAAAAAACTGACCTCCCCCGGTGAACTGCAACACCACACCGAATACCACAAAGCCGATCACCAGATCCGCAAAGGCGCGAAACGGCAAACCAAAGACGCTTTCAATGGACAGCAAGTGATAGGAAGCGGTTTCGGCAATGGTAGACGGCAGCCCGTTCAAAGGACCCGGCATGTACTGAGTGATCACGGGCAAAATCGAGAACGCGCCAGCAATCAGACACAGTGGCCACCCGGCCGCCCGGCGCAGGGCTTCCAACAGCATGGCCCACAACGCCAGCGCGCCATAAAAGGCGTAATCTGGCGCGGCAAACTCCCAAGCCTCATCCAGCGCCTGTTCGGCCGTGACAAAAAAACCAATGAGTATCGCCACAAACGAGATGGTTAGCGGCCAATCGATCCAAGGTTTGCTGGGGAACGTGATAAAAGCCCATGGCGCCAGCAATCCCAGCAGCGCATAAAAATACTGGGTTTCAATGCCTACCCAGGCACTGAGCCACTGCTGACCACCAAACAGGCGCAACGTATCCATGGCAAGGACCAGGGCCAAGCCGGCTAGGGTCGCTACCATGGCGCGAATCATGGGGTGAGGTAAGGCGTTCACAGAAGCAGCTTACTGCCAAACCGGATCAAAGCCTGCGGCAATCAATGCCTTGGCTCGAGTACGCATCCAAGCGCCCTCAAAGTCATCGGCGTCAGCCGCCAAATGCGTTTGCCACGCCTCGGCCAGCACTTGCTGACGTCGAATCAGGTTTTGATTGTGTGCTTCGGCTTCGTCACTCCATACGCCGATGGACTGAAAATACCGCACCGCGCCGTCGTGAAAAGGCACCACCCACATAAAATTCTGTCGATCCATGGCCCAGCCAATACTGCCCGGATCGGCATTCTTGTACTCGTCATAGTGCAGATGAATCGCCTTGGCCATATCGTGAACCAACTGGTTATCTTGCTGGGCCAGCGTAATCAGTATGGGATAAGGATACGTCGCGCCTTCGTGGGGATTTTCCTCAGAAATGGCTGCTCCTCGGGTCGCCATGTGCTTCTGCATGAACGGCACCACTTTGTCCATGCGCTCCCAGCAGCCGTCATCATCATGAGGGGCTGGGGGCCAAAAAATACCCCGGGGTGAAGCCTCTAGCTTGCGTGTTGGACCTGACACCGTGGTGGCGTAGGCCGCATCCACCTGACCGTTAACAACGCCAGTCCACATGGCGCTGTATCCCGGGAAGTCCACCCGCACCACGTCATCCCAAGTCAGACCGCCGCAGGCCAAAAACGCCTCGGTAGTAACATTAAGGGCCGGTGCGCCGCGCACGAAAGGCACCCGCTTACCACGCAAATCTCCGTAGGTTTTGATACCAAGGTCATTGGCGACACCCAACGCCTGATTACTCTCGCCATGAGCCGCCATGACGATGCGCAGGGGCATGGGCCCCCAGGTTTTACCCGCAAACTGAAAAACGCCTTCTTGACCAAAGTAGGTAGCAACGCCGTTGGCCGAAAACTGCACCCGGCCCCGCTGTAGGGGCAGCAGGCGCGACACGTCGTTTTTACCCGGCAAGACGCGCAAGTTAACGCCGTAGTTGTCTTTTAACGCTTTGCCAATGGCTACTGCTTGGTTATATCCGGTCGTGCCGAGGTTATAGGCGCTCCAGGACATGGTTCGGGGAAATTCCGGTTTAAACCCATCATCTGCTGCCTGAACCCAAGAGCTAGGTACCAGAGCACACAAAAGTAAAAATGCGGCAAAGAAGAGTCTTAAGCCGCCAGTCTGACCCGGATTGATGTCCGTTGAACCCATTTATCCCCCAATTGTTAATTCGAAACCACGCGACCGATAGCGCCACGAGGGACCCGCAATGTATGGGGTGACACCCACCGGGTCAAGGGAAGCGGTGAAGTCCCAGCAGCCAGCTGCTGCCGCAGTTTGCAGTGACGACAGAATCGGCAATACTCCGACGTCCAAGCCATACAGGGGCACTGCCTAAATGACTGAGCAACTAACCACCGTTCACGCGCCTGCGGGTTCCATCCAGGGCAAAATCAAAAACGACACCTTGCTGTTCGCAGGTATCCCCTTTGCTCAGCCGCCGGTTGAGCGACTGCGTTTTAAGGCTCCACAGCCCCTGCCCGCCTTCAGCGATACCTTTCAGGCCCTGAAATTTTCCCCCGCCGCACCGCAAATCCCCAGTGGCGGCATGACCGATAGCGCGCCAGTGCGCTGGAGTGAAGATTGTTTGTACCTGAACATTTCAGCGCCGGCTGCGGTAACCCATCCCCAAGACAAAGGCGGACGGGCCGTCATGGTTTGGATTCACGGCGGAGGCTATACCAGCGGCCAAGGTGCGATTCCTTGGTATAACGGCACCCGCTTCGCCAAAAATCAGGACATCGTGGTGGTGTCCATCAACTACCGATTAGGGGCCTTAGGCTTCGCCGATTTGACCTCGTTGGGGGAGGAATTCGCGACCTCCAACATCAACGGCACCCTGGATCAGATCGCGGCGTTAAAGTGGGTCCACAACAACATTGCCGCCTTTGGCGGCGACCCCAATCGCATCACCATTGCTGGCGAATCAGCAGGTGCGTTCAGTGTGGCGACCCTCATGGCCTGTCCAGAGGCAGAGGGTCTTTTCCAGCAGGCCATACCGCAAAGCGGAGCCTGTCATCACACCTTGCCCGCTGACGCGGCGAAAACGGCCACGGACTATTTTCTCAACGAGCTTGGCCACCATACCGCCCTAGCCCTGGAATCCGTGGCGGTAGAAGATATTTTGGCGGCTCAGTACGCCACCATTGAGCATTTTGCGCGGGGTATGGGCAGGATGAATGCGTTAGGCACATTCGTATCGCCTTTCTACCCTGTGCATGGAACCACCACCCTTCCTCTGCCCCCTCTGGAAGCGTTGGCTCAAGGAGCCAGCAAAGACGTTCGAGTTTTAACCGGCAGCAACGCCGACGAAACCACGCTGTGGAGTTCAGGCGACGAAGATCAGGGCAAACTGGATCGCACAGTGGACGGTTATCAGGCCCACGAAGCGTTAGCGGCCTACCGGCAGAGCCGCCCTAACGCCAGCGTTCGGGATCTACTCGTGGCCATGACCACAGACCACATGTTCCGCATTCCAGCCATTCGTATGGCAGAGGCAAGACAAGAAGCCGCTCCAACCTATTTCTATCAGTTCAATTGGCGCTCCCGAGCTTTTGATGGCGCGTTGGGAGCCACACATTCACTGGAAATACCCTTTGCCTTTGACAATTTAGATCAGCCCGGCGTTGACCTGTTTATAGGGCCAGGGCCTCTGCCGTCAGAGCTTGCCAGCACCATGCATCGAGCCTGGAGCGCCTTCATTAAAACCGGCGATCCTGGTTGGCCCAGCTACGATGTGCAGACACGCACCACCATGATGTTTGATAGTTCCAGCGAAATCGTCCAAGACCCAAACCCAGAGGAGCGAGAAGCTTGGGCGGATATTCGCTAGGCGAATAACCTGCCTTAAGAAACCTCGAGCCGGATCCTTGGATACCGGCCCGAGACACGGGTCAAGCAGATCTAGAAAGGGATTTGGGTGCCCCACCAGCATCACAAAAACCTCGCCAGCCCGCGTTCTCAGAGATCAAATCTCGCCCGCAATTTTTGCAAACAAAAACGATAAGACCTGGTCCATAGGTGCTTCCTACCAGTGACAAGGAATCGCCTTGTCCGTCCGCAACAATCATCACGCGCCAAGCCCATGGTGCTACTGGCCGCAAAGCCAATCCATGCAATCTAGTTGTGACAGATTTCACATTAAATCCCGCTACTGGCCTGCAGTACTGAGATACCACGCAACGAGTTAGTGCTAAATTCCTCACGCCAAAATCGGCTTCCTAACGAAAAAGCAAAGCCGCGTAATAGCAAGGCACCCACAAGATAGTAGGCCAAAACGGAGGAACAGCTAACGCTTACGGATTTCATTTTTTTTGAGAACGCCAACTCATTGTTGGAATGCGCACACACTCTTAGAGAACACTCATGACACAAAAATATTTACTCGTATCAATTTTCGCGTTGTTCGCTCTGGGCAACGTTAACGGGCACGCTGAATCAGCAAAGTCTGGTGAATTGGGATTTGGATATGGCGTAGGAACGTCCAATGAAATAGGAGACTTAATTAGCGATGTATTAATCTCGTCTTTTGGCACCACTGCCGAGAACCATAAATATTCGGGCGCCGCCTATCTGAACTACAGCTATAGGGCAAACAGCAATTTACTGGTTGGTGCCGAGGTGGCGTTTGAACGCATCAGAAAAGATATTTTTAGATCAAACACCAACGAGGGAAAACAAAACGATAATGCCTACACCGTCGCTGCTACAGCGAAATACATTTACAAAGAAAATGCCAAATTTCGAATGTACTCCGGCGCCGCCGTTGGCTATACCAATATCCGAAGGGAGTTTAACCCCCGAGCGGAAAGCAACGTAAACAAAGCCTCGGAAAGTGACAGCAATTTCGGCTTTCAAATCACTGGGATCGGTTTTCGCTTTGGTTCGAAACTGGCTTTGGATGCTGAATTAGGCTTTGGGTATAAAGGCATTCTCAATGTGGGATTGAGCTACCAATTGTGATCAGGCAAAACCCTAACCCATTGAAAGTGCATTAGAGGGGCTGTATCTCAGCGAAGCAAAAAGAAAGCAAAGTAACCGCGAACGGTGGGATTGGATCTATATCAGTACTCGCTCTTGCTCATTGATACTGTCCACTTCCCCGTTACTGAGACAAGTGTCAGTGAGCGTTTCCCAGTTTCTGCCTGCTCACGCTAGGCGGCAGACTGCCCGGACTTTCATGCAGCGGTTCGTCGTCGTAGTCCAGCGACCAAGCCCGGCCTTCTGGATCAGGCGATAGAATTACGAACTGACGCCAAAGCCCATTAGTGCCCCATCCAAAATTCGGATGGCCTAAGCACGCTCCCCAGCTACGTTACCTTCGCTATTAAGTTCCGCGTTGGGAAGATGCTCCGAATCAACTCGAACCGCTCGGAGGTAGCAAACAATTGCGATAAGCGGGATGCTGCTTTGAGTTTAAAACTAAACCAAAAATTCGCTGGCGTTGAGATCAATCGCATGGCGTGCGTGGCGGCGCGCCATGGTTGTGAACATGGTGTCGCCCCGCTCTGTACGCTGCACCAGCATCGACGCAACCACAGTCACAGCAAAGCCTGCAAAGGCGCCTCGGCGATAACCCAGCCAGCAATCTTCCCAACTGTAGTTCTGCACGCCCGCGGCCACCAAGCCGTCGTAATAGCCGCGAACCAGATCCTGCTCTACGGGCTTGCGCACCTCGGGCTCTAATCCAGCGCCGATAAAGTAGGCCGCATCGTTCATGGGCGCTCCCAGGGTGATGCTTTGCCAATCCACGGCGGTGACCTGAAGCCCATCACCCTTTTGCCCAATCATCAGATTGTCGAGTCGGTAATCCACGTGCACCAACGAAAAGACCTCTGGAAACTCGGCGTTCAGCGGTGTTTGCGACGCTTCGCCCACTCGTTGAATGATCTCAACTTCATCTTGTTGAAGATGAGGTCCATAACGCTCTACAAATCCCGGTAGGGTCTGGCGATACAACGCCATGGTATCCACATCGTTGAGCCTGTCGGCGTCGCGCAGCCACTTCAGCTGATGCAGGCTTTCATCACACCATGCGGGTGCTTGCAGACCAACCAACTCCGCCAATGCTGCCTTGGCAACCTCGGGAGTACATCCGGCTAGCTGATCCCCCTGCTGGGCTGGAGCCAAATCTTCCAACAGCAGAAAAAAAGCCGGGCCTTCACCTTCGATCTCTGCAAAGTAGCAGCGCGGCGTGCGGATGGTCACCCGACTTTGCAGTTCTTGGTAAAAACGCACCTCACGCAAAAAATTCAGTAGCGCCACGCCGGTCTGGCGGCTGTTCTCATCGTCCGACGGGTATTTGCCGATTACTGACGCTGGCAAATCCCCCTGCTGGTCAAAGCTAAAGGTATAGCGCACGCACTTACCAATCTGTCCGGTGCCCACTCGCGCGGACTCAAAGCCACTAACGCTGCCGGACAAACCTGCTGCAGCAAAACACTCATTGAACCACTCGGGGGTGATGGTTTGTTCTGTGGGGATCTGGGGCACAAGATTTCTCCTCGCAATCGTTCAATCGTTGGTGGTACTGCTTCAGGGCTGAGCCGCTGACATCATCGCTGCCAATCGGGCATCAAACAACGGCGGCGCAATGGGCACCTGGGCTTGGTGGGCAGCAATGGCCGCCAACAAGTCTGCCACTACCTCAGGATGCTGGGCACTGACATCAAAGCGCTCAGCCGGATCACGCAGCAGATGATAAAGCTGAGGGACCTCGTGTTCTTGCCGCTGAGGCGGCAGGCCATAGGCACCCTCGGTTACCAAATGCAGTTTCCAAGGCCCTTTACGATAGGCATACAAAGTACCGCCGCGGTAGTAAGGCATTTCTGTCCGCGGGCTTGGGGCATCACCAAGTAAGCGCGGACTTAGGTCCAGTCCGTCGGTGGCTGTATCGGCGGTGCCGCCAACCAATGTCATCACCGTAGAAAAGAGATCCATCGCCGACCCCATATCGCTGACCACATCCGGATCAATGGTGCCCGGCCAGGAAAAAACCGCAGGGACTCGCACGCCGCCTTCGAAGGTGGTGCCCTTGCCATCCCGCAGCAGACCGGCCACGCCGCCCTCCTCCCGCATGAACAGCCAAGGCCCGTTATCACTGGTAAAAATCACCAGGGTGTTGTCCAAAACCCCTGCCTCAGCCAAGGCATCGCGAATTGCCCCCACGCTCCAGTCGATCTCTTCAATCACATCGCCGTAGCGACCACCCAAGCTACTGTTCACGAAATCCTCGCTGCGGAACAAGGGCGTGTGTGGCATGGAGTACGGCATATATAGAAAAAAAGGTTGGTCTTTGTGTTGCTGGATAAACGCCACTGCACTCTGCGTGGCTCGGCGGGTTAGTTGGGTTTGATCCGTGGGCTGCTCTACCTGATCTTCGATTCGATCCGGCAACACCTTGCTGAAAAACAGTGGCGCCGCGAAATGCTCGGCCCGGGGATCAGCGTATTTGGCGCCGCGTCGCGCCATGGCCTCAGCCCGCTGCTGGACATCACCAGTTAGGCTCATCTTCACCAGAGCATCAAAATCCGGCTCATCCACCCAGTTCATGTCGTTGGAATACGGCACGCCAATCCACTCATCGAAGCCATGACGCGTAGGCAAGGCGTGAGGCGCATCGCCCAAATGCCATTTACCGAACATAGCGGTGGCATAACCCCGGTCCTTTAACGCTTCAGCCAGCGTAGTCTCGTTATCCGGCAGCCCGCCTCGTTCCCCAGGAAAGAACACGCGAATTCGGTTGCCATACAAGCCGCTGCGAACCGGCAGCCGACCGGTCAGCAGCGCAGCGCGACTGGGAGAACAGACCGGCGCCGCCACGTAAAAATCCGTCCAGCGCTGGCCGCCAGCCGCTAAAGCGTCAATATGCGGAGTGCGGATGTAGGGGTGCCCAAAACTGCCAAGGTCGCCGTAGCCCAAATCGTCGGCAAACAAAATCACCACGTTGGGCGGTACCGTTTCCTGACCCTGACTCGGGTTCGCGCTCTGGCTCGCGGCCTTATCAGGAACTGCCGGGCCGCAGCCGACCAACAATCCAAACAGGGCGATCAACGCCCAGCCGGAGCAGCGCGGTCCGAGCCGATGTAATGATTGCATTCCAGTCCCCTCCGGAAGCCAGTGACGGCTCCGAGCATGCCACGAGCCGATACCGAAGTCAGGACATCAATTCACCAACCGGCGACTATCTGCGTGATGCTGTCAGGAGACAAAACCACCCAACTCTGCGGACAATCCACCAACCAAGCTCTGAAAGGCTCCTGCCATGATGACGAATTCCGCGTCATGCTTGGCCAAAGGGTCCTCCTCTGGCACGTCATTCATTTCGTCCTGTCCCAACAACCGGACTTTTCGCAGCACCAAATCTTCATCCACCACCAAGGCGCAGACTTGGTCGAAGATCAGCCCCAGGCGATCAACCTTAAGCCCATCGGTGACATGGCGCCTTACCGTGCTATCGCTTAAATCAAAATCGAGCCAATTCACCGAAGCGCGGGAATCCGCCGGATCTCGCATACGGCACTCGCGCCCCATACGAAACTGTGCGCTGGATCCACCCATAAACAGCTTATGAATGAATTCCTGAGGCGGTGCTTTGAAGGCCAGTGGCGCGTATTGAAACGTCACCATGGCCCGCTTCAGGGCATCCAAAAAATAGTCCGCCACGGCTTCCGAGGCGCTGCCGATCACCAGCACGCCTTCCTTGGGCAGCATGATCGCCTGCACCCTGTCCGACTTCAGCAGGGCTTGAGGCAGCAGCTCCGAGTAGACCTCGTCTTTCAAATCGCGTTTTTCTGCGCGATTCGGCTCGGTTTGGGTGCGTTGCTTAAAGGCTTCAATTCGCTGCACCAGCGCCTCTTGTACCGCCGCTGGTGGCAGCACACGAGTCTGCACGCGCAACTGCAGCAAATCCGCGCCAGAGATGCGGCGCGATAACAAATCCCCGGCGTCGGCTACTGGCGGCTCGAACCCGCCGCTGCGCTCGCTAAAGGCCCCACACGGTTTAAAGGCTGCGTTCGCTAAAATCTCTGAAAGTGCTTCTTCACTGCCAGGCCATTGACTGTGGATACGATAGAGGCGGACGTTACGAAAATAGCGATTCACAGAATCTCCCTACAGATGTGAGTCGCGTCTTTGCCGCGACAATGTGAAGATAAGTCGGGCAGGATACGTGAGCAGACATTTGGCCGTCCAAACATTTCGTCTCCAGGCGGTCTTAGCGCACCCAAACCTCAGTCATTGCCGCCGCAGCATAAGGATTAACGATGAGAGCCCTGTACTACCAACCCAGTTGTGGAATCGCCGGCGACATGCATCTGGCTGCCTTGGTCAACCTAGGGGTGCCCGAAGCGTACTTGGCGGATTTGCTCAGCAAGTTACCGGTCAGTGACGAATTTGCACTGGCTTTTGTGCACGCCAGCAAAATGGGCATCTCAGGCCTTCAAGCCCAAATCCATATAGACGATCAAACCGATCACCGCCACCACAGCACCATTGTCAAAATGATTAATGAGGCACAACTTCCCCCAAGGGTGACTCTGCGCGCTCTGGACATGTTCAACCAGATTGCCCAAGCAGAGGGCAAAATCCACAACGTGCCGCCAGAGAAGGTGCATTTTCACGAGGTGGGTGCCATGGACTCCATCATCGACATCGTCGGCGCGGCAGCGGCCATCGAGTATTTTCAGCCGGACATCGTGCTGTGTGATGCGGTAGAGCTTGGTGGCGGTTTCGTCAATTGCGCCCACGGGCGATTGCCCGTGCCAGCACCGGCCACCCAAGAAATTTTGAAAGACGTTCCCTGCCGCTACGGAACCGTAGATGGCGAAGCCACCACCCCCACCGGAGCGGCAATCTTGTCCCACGCTGTAAACGCATTCTTACCCAAGGGCACGTTTAAGCCAGAGGCCATTGGCTATGGCATTGGCAAAAAAGACTTCGAGATACCCAACGTGCTGCGAGTAGCACTGGGCTCTTATGAACCCGCCCAAAGTGCTTTAAGCACTGGGGCACTGGAACAACGTTTCGACGATCTTGAAACCGGCCACTACAAAGTGGAAGCCAACATCGACGACATGTCGCCTGAAGCCTTCGCGCCGCTGATGGCGGCGTTATTCGACGCCGGAGCACAAGATGTGGTTACCCAACCCATCATGATGAAAAAGCAGCGACCCGCTCAGTGCATTACCGCTCTAACCGATGACGATCACCTCGAAGCGGTAACGGACACATTGTTGACTGCCTCTACCAGTATTGGTTTACGCATCATGCCTTTCGCCAAGCGGGTACTACCCCGGCAGCAGCGCTCGGTCACCACGTCCCTGGGCGAGGTAGCGGTGAAAGTCATTTCACGCCCTAACGGACAAGAGACTTTTAAGGTGGAGCATGGAGACATTCTGCGCGCGGCATCGCAACATCAGCTGGATTACCTCAGCGCCGAGCGCAGAATCATTGACGAGGTCAAACAGTCGTTAGGCCACAGCTCCTGACTCGAACAGAGCGTTGATTTCGTCCTCACTCATCCCGAGGTCAGCCAGAATTTCACGACTGGCATCACCGGGCACCGCCACGGGTCCAGGCATCTCAGGCGCCGTTCGCGAAAATCGTGGCGCTGGCGCCGCCTGCAGCACGCCATTGGCTTCAACCAACGTCTGACGTTCTTTGTTGTGAGGATGCTCCGCGGCCTCTTCTAACGTCAGTATGGGCGCATAACAAATATCCGTGCCCAGCATGATCTCGTCCCATTCGTCCCGAGTTTTGCTAGCCATCACCGCAGCGAATTTTTCTTTGAGGGCCGGCCAATCCTGGCGGCTCATTTGACGCGGCAAATCCGCATCGTCAGCAAGACCGGTTTTCTCCAGCAACAAGGCATAAAACTGCGGCTCAATGGAGCCGATGGAGACAAACTTGCCATCCTTGGTTTCGTAGGTGCCATAAAAGTGCGCACCCCCGTCCAGCAAATTCGTGCCACGTTGATGATGCCAAACCCCCTGCCCCATCAGTCCGTAAATGGAGTTCATCAGCAGCGCGGACCCATCGGTCATGGCCGCGTCGATCACCTGACCCTGACCTGACTGGCTGCGCTCATACAGCGCCGCCATGACACCGAAGGCCAGCATCATGCCGCCGCCACCGAAGTCTCCAACCAGATTGAGAGGCGGCGTCGGTTTGCTACCGGGCTCACCAATGCCGTGCAGGACTCCAGACAAAGAGATGTAGTTAATGTCGTGACCTGCAGCGTGAGCCATGGATCCGTACTGGCCCCAGCCGGTCATGCGCCCGTAAACCAGACCCGGGTTACGCGCCAAACACACATCTGGGCCAAGACCCAATCGCTCGGTGACGCCGGGGCGAAACCCCTCCAGCAGAACATCAGCGCTTTCGACCAACTTAAGCACCGTTTCAACACCAGCCGGGCTTTTTAGGTCAACCGCGATGCTTTTGCGTCCTCGGGCAAGCACATCGAATTTGTTCGCATCTTTGCCTTTAGAGGCGGATCGATCCACGCGAATCAGCTCAGCACCCATGTCCGCCAGCATCATGCCGCAAAAGGGCCCAGGACCGATCCCCTGAAGCTCAACTACTCGTAACCCTGATAATGGTCCCATCACTCTCTCCCGTAAAAACGCCAGATTGTAGTGCCACCACTCGCTGGCGGCAAAGTAGCTCACCCTTGCCTCATCAATCCCTGCCAGCACCCCTTGGCAACACAGGCCCGGCATCCGTATGATCCGTGCCTCAAGCCATCGGAGAGGGAGAGCACGAATGGTTGATCTTGAGGAACTCAAAGGTAAGTTCCTGCACACGGAGTTCGCCAGTCGCGACCTGGAAATCCAAGCAGATAATTTGACCACGGCGGCCCGGGCTTCTGGCGAACATCGCGCAGAATTTACCGATCCGGCCCATGACGACTTTCAGGCAACGCCGGCTTATTTGTGCAGTATTTCATCGGGTCGTCACCTGCCCATCGATTTTCCATCTCTGGGTGGTATTCCCATGGACGGTGGCAAGGCCGTAGAGCGTTTTGGCCCAGTTCGTGCCGGAGTCCCCTTAACCGTTAAGGCTCACCTGCACGATATCTACGACAAAAAAGGCCGCTCTGGACGCATGATTTTCATCGTTGTGCGTACCGAACTGTTTGATGCCGACAACACGCATTTAGCCAATATCGACTCCAGACTAGTGGTACGGGAGAAACCAGACGCATGAGCATTAAAACGATTCACGACGTGGAGTTCGGCACGGAACTGCCGGTATTTGAACCCGATACGTCTTTGGACAACGTGGGCGCGTTTGCTCGGGCTGTGGGCTGGGGCGGACCACGATTTGAAAGTCATGAGGGTGCGCGCAAGGAAGGATTTCCTGGGGCTTTGGTACCGGGCATCATGGGTATGGGTTTTTTGACCAGTGCCATTCACCAATGGGCACCGACCGGGCAAGTAGAACACGTGGATACCGTTTTTCGGGCGCCCATGTTGGCAGATACCCCGGCCATCATCAGTGCGGTTGTTACCGATATTGACGAGGACGAAGGCGTGGTTGAGCTGGATATGACGGTGAAAAACACGAAGGATGAAACCCGGGTTTTCGGTACCGCTAAAGTGCGTCTGCCGGTTAGCTAAAAACCTCTCAGCGTCGAGGCTGTCCTAACACGACCCAAACCCGGGTTTTCGGAACCGCTAAAGTACGTCTGCCGGTTAGCTAAAAGCCTCTCAGCGTCGAGTTTGTTCTAACACGACCCAAACCCCGGTTTTTGGAACCGCTAAAGTACGTATGCCGGTTAGCTAAAAACTTCGCAGCGTCGGGTTCCTCGCAACCCGACCCAAACCCGCTAGACCGTCAGCTGCTGGGCATTAGTCAGCTCGTTGGTAGTCCGCCACCGCTATTTCAGTACCCACTTTTGCCGGCTGGTCCGGCTGATCTTGCATTGGCAGTTTCAGCAGCGCCATGGCTTGCCATTGCCCTTCTTCCTCAATAACCCCCACCTGCACCGACTCGTCCCAAAAAATGGGACGTCGAAAGTAAATAGACACATCAAAACTCTGAGGCTTACGGTCGCGCCACATTTGCGCCGTTAGGTAGTGCACGCCCATGCCGCCGCCGATCAGCGGGGCGCGGAAACCCGCCCGTTCTGCCGCTTCTTGTTCGTAGTGAATACTGTTGCCTTCAATGCTGTAGGCCCTAACCCGCTCTGGCGTTAGTTCATAGCGATCCAGCAGAGACAGATCATTGACATCACCAACCACGGGCTTGGGCCGTTCACCAGCACCTGGACCCTGAGACGATTCGTTGGCGCGTTGCTGAGGACGCAATGAGGTACGGGGACAACTGATCACTCGCTCCCCTCGGCTATCCTCAAACCAGACATCGGTTTCGACTCGCTGCCCCCGTGGCACATCGACCACGTTGGTAATCTCACCCTTAACGGTTAACGGCTCGCCCAGCTTGGCGGGCCGGTGTTGAATCAGCCGCTGCAGCATGTTGATGTTGCCCTCGGCGCTGATACCGCTATCAATACCCGCGTGAATGCCCAATCCGATAAAAAAAGCGGGATCCACTTCATCACCAAACACTGACGGATCAACTCCACAGGCGGTGAGTCGTTCAGACTGAGTGGCCGGGGTCATTTCAAGCACCCGGCTTTGATATTGAAATCCTGCTACGGGGTCGTGCCAGGTAGGCATAGCTCGTTCCTCTTGTCGCTGTAATGGGGTTTACTGCTTAACTCCTGACCGGCGTCCCTTAGCGGAACATGTGGGTGCCACCACAAACCGTTAGCGCCTGCCCGGTCACGTAGGCGCTGGCATCCGAGGCGACAAATACCGCTATACCCTTAAAGTCATCCGCCTCGCCGAAGCGGCGCAGGGGCGTTTGCTCGGTTACGCGCTTGGCTGCCTCAGGGTTGTCCCACAGCGCTTTGGCAAAGTCCGTACGAATTAACCCAGGACACAGCGCGTTCACTCGTATGCCTTGAGGCCCCCACTCCATGGCCAAATTTCGCACCAAGGCGATATCTGCCATTTTCGAAATGTTATAGGTCCCCAAAGTTTCTGATGGGCCAAACGCTCCAACGCTGGCGGTAATCATGATCGACCCGCGTTGTTTGGCCAACATATCAGGCGCGACCATTTGGCAAAGCCAGTGATTCGAGCGCAGATTCGAGTTCATGGTCTTGTCGAAAGCCTCGTCGGGTATTTCAGACATGGGACCATAAAATGGATTCACCCCAGCATTGGCAATCAGGGTATCAATGGGTCCGAGCCGAGAGCGGGTTTCATCCACCAGCCCTTGCAGCTGCTCCTTGTAACCAATGTTGCAGGCAATGGCGATGGCCCGCTCGGCGCCAACCGCCGCATTGATTTCGGCGGCGGTTTCTTCGCAAGCATCCAGCTTGCGGCTGGAAATCACTACCTGACTGCCATGTTCTGCCAAGGCCAGAGCCATGGCCTTACCCATTCCCTTGGATGCGCCGGTGACCAGCGCGACTTGCCCGGTTAAATCAAATAGTTGTGTTGCTATTGCCATGTTTCCCCCTGATTAAAAGTGAAGCCTAAGTCCGTTGTTGAGATTCAGTGTAAAGCACATCGGCAGCAACTTCGCGAAGATCGGTTTTGCCGCAAAACGCCATGGTCAGATCCAGCTCTTTTTCGATGATGTCTAAGCACTGAGTGACCCCTTGTTTGCCAGCAGCACCCAGACCGTTCAAAAACGCCTTGCCGATCAACGTAGCATCGGCGCCCAACGCTTTTGCTTTTAACACGTCTTGGCCCGAGCGAATGCCGCCATCCAGCCATACCTCACAGGCCCCGTTCACTGTGCTCACGATTTCCGGCAGCACCTCAATACTGGCAGGAGCACCATCGAGCTGACGACCGCCGTGATTCGACACAATGATGGCGTCTACCCCCAGACCAGCCGCAATCGCCGCATCCTCAGCATCCATGATGCCCTTCAGCACCAACTTGCCGCCCCACTGCTCTTTGACCCAAGCAACATCATCCCAACCTAGGCTAGGGTCCAGCTGCTCGGCGGACCACGCAGACAACGAGGTCAGGTTTTCCACGCCCTTGGCGTGACCCACCACATTGCCAAAGGAATGGCGACGTGTGGCCAACATGCCTGCGCACCACCGCGGTTTAGTGGCCATGTTCAGCAGGTTGCCTAGGGTCAAACGCGGCGGCGCTGTCATCTGGTTTTTCAGATCTTTATGGCGCTGACCAATAATTTGTAGATCCAGGGTCAATACCAGAGCGCTGCAGCCCGCAGCCTTGGCGCGTTCAATCAGCGCACGGATAAAGTCCCGATCCTTCATCACATAAAGCTGAAACCAGAACGGCTTTTGGGTGTGAGCCGCCACGTCTTCGATGGAACAGATGCTCATGGTGCTGAGCGTAAACGGCACGCCGAATTCTTCGGCCGCCTGAGCCGCCAAGATTTCACCGTTGGCATGCTGCATGCCCGTCAATCCCGTCGGGGCCAGGGCGACGGGCATACGACAAGGTTCACCCAGCATGGTGCCGGCAACGCTACGCTGACTGATGTCTTTGGCCACCCGCTGGCGCAAGCGAATATCGGCAAAGGCCTGCTGATTGCAGCGAAACGTACTCTCAGTCCAAGAGCCAGATTCCGCGTAGTCGTAGAACATTTTGGGCACCCGACGCTGGTGCAAAACTCGCAAATCCTCGATACAAGTTATGGTCTTCATTGGTTCTCTTTTACCAACCTAATTTTTGATGCCGCCATGTTAGCATCGCTAGACAACGCATTAGGGAGACAGTGATGGCACTTGCGTTTACCGCCGATCAAGACCAATTCCGAGACAGCATCCAGCGCTTTATGACTGACAAGATGCCAACAACCGAAATCAGACGACTGATGGCGACGACTCGCGGCTTCGACGACGAAACATGGCGTCAGGTTAGCGATCAACTGGCCCTTCCCGGTATTCACATCCCCGAGGATTTTGGCGGCGCCGGTTTTGGTGCTGTGGAATTGAGCATCGCCTGCGAAGAGATGGGGCGCAGCTTGTTTTGTGGTCCCTTCTTCAGCAGCGCAGTCTTATCCGCTTACGCGTTAATGCTCACCGGTGACGAGGATCAGTTAGATCCATGGTTGGCCGACATTGCCAGCGGTACCCGGCGCGGCTGCCTGGCGATCACAGAACACTCAACCCTGTGGCACGACGCGGACATCAACACCCTAGCCAAGACCGACTCAGACGGCCAAATACGGCTCCATGGCGACAAGCGCTTTGTCATCGACGGTCAGACCGCGGATCTTTTCATCGTGGCCGCACGCTCCGAATCCGGCATTGGGCTGTATTTGGTCCCAGACCACGACCCCCAGCTGGGCATTACGCCCCTAGACACCATGGATCCAACACGCAAGATGGCGGATCTGCACTTGGATGGTGTCCCTGCCATTCAACTGACCCATCAGCCGGAACAATTACTGCAGACGTTGCTAAACGTGGCCTGTGTCTGCCTCGCCAACGAAATGGTGGGAGGAGCCCAGCAACTGCTGCAGTCCGCCTTGGATTACACCCAGCTGCGATTTCAGTTTGGGCGCAGCATTGCGTCCTTCCAAGCCATCAAACACCGATTGGCGGATCTGTTGCTGGAAGTGGAACTGGCGCGCAGCGCCGCCTACCAAGCCGCGCAGACACTGGCAGCCTGCAAGAATCTCCGCAGCCTAAGTCCCAGCCAGGCCAACAAACTCACCGAACATGCCAGCCTAGCCAAAGCCGCCGCCAGCGAAACTTACCTGCAGGCCGGGTTAGAGACCATTCAGCTGCATGGCGGCATTGGCTTTACTTGGGAAAACGATACCCACCTTTGGTTTAAGCGCGCGAAAAGCAGTGAGGTGCTGTTCGGAACCCCAGCGGAACATCGGGAACGGATGTTGACCGCCATAGAAGATGCCGCAACGACAACGGAGGACGCCGCATGAGCGAACACGCAGCCATTCACGCCGAAGTCACCCAGTGGCTGAGTCAACACTGGGATCCGGACATGGACCTACTCAGCTGGCGATCCTTAGTCGCCGATTCGGGCTGGGGCGCACCCAATTGGCCCAGCGATTACTACGGCAAAGACTTAAGCCCACAGCAAACCGCTGTGGTTGAACAAGCCTTTGCGGAGTTCGGCGCGGTAGGCGCCGCCCAAAGCGGTGTGCGCATGCTGGCCGCGGTTACCCTGCTGGCCCATGGCTCTCATGAACAAAAGCAAAAATACCTGCGCGGCATCCTCACCGGTGAGGACCAATGGTGTCAGCTGTTCAGCGAACCTGGCAGTGGCTCCGACCTAGCTGGCGCAACGACTCGCGCGGATCTGCGCGGTGACCAGTGGATTGTGAACGGCCAAAAGGTGTGGAACACCAGCGCCCACCACGCCCAGTACGGACTGCTGCTGGCGCGAACCAACTGGGATGCGCCCAAACATCAGGGCCTGACCTACTTCATCATCAATATGGAACAACCCGGTGTTGAAGTCAGACAACTGGCTCAAATGAACGGCCACGCTTCTTTCAACGAAGTATTTATGACCGATGCGGTGGTCAGTCGAGAGGACTTAGTGGGCACCGAAGGCGGCGGCTGGCAATGCGCCATGACCACTCTGGCCAATGAGCGGCGCTCCTTTGATCGCGCCAGAGACGTGGCGGGACGCAAGGGTCGTCAGGGCAAGATCTTTGCCGATCTAGAGGCAGAATTTGCCATCGCTAATGAACCCTATACCTGGTACCCCCAGCGTGCCGGGCGGGTGGACTTAGTGATGCCAAGGGCCACGGAAACCGGAGCCATCAATGATCCCGCCACACGCCAAGACATCGCCCGATTGCACATCATGGCCGAATGCGCCAAGTGGACTGGCGATCGAGCCAAGGCCGCGGCCAAAGCAGGCAAACCCCAAGGACCAGAGGGTTCCCTGGGCAAACTGGCTGCCAGCAACGTGGCGCGACTGGCCTCCCGAGTGCACACCGCCATCAGCGGCAATGATGCCCTGCTGACCGGACAAACCAGTCCCATGGAAGGACTGATAGCCGAAATCTTGGTCAGCACCCCGGCTATCTCCATCGCCGGAGGCACCGATGAAATTCAAAAGAACATCATTGCTGAGCGCGTGCTGGGCCTGCCAAAAGAGCCGCGCTTCGATGATGGGCCATTTCGAGATGTACGCCGCAACACCCAAGCTCCGTCTGAAGGCTAGCCGCTGCTAAGCCCATCAGTAACCTTGTAACCCACGCCCGCCTTGCGGGCCACTTGAGAGATAACCGTGAACGAGTCCAACAACACAAAACCCCTCGCCGGCATTCGCGTCATCGAGGTCGGCCAGCTACTGGCTGGCCCCTTTGCCGGCACCCTGCTGGCCTACTTCGGCGCCGAGGTGATCAAGGTAGAACCTCCTGGTGAGGGCGACCCGATTCGCGGTTGGCGCCTCTTAGACGAGGAAGGCACCAGCTTTTGGTGGCGCAGTCTGGGCCGCAACAAAAAATCTCTCACCCTGAATTTACGCACAGACGAAGGCCGCGAAATTCTGGGTGATCTTCTGGATCAAGCGGATGTGCTGATCGAGAACTTCAAGCCGGGCACCATGGAAAAATGGGGCCTTGGGCCAGAGGACATTAAGCAGCGCAACCCCGGCCTGATCTACACGCGAATTTCTGGCTATGGACAAACCGGACCCTACAGCCGTAAGCCCGGTTACGCATCGGTAACTGAGGCTTATTCCGGATTTCGTTTTATCAACGGCTTCGCGGACGAGGTACCGGTACGCCCGAACTTAAGTCTGGGGGACAGCGTGGCTGGCCTGCATGCGGCTCTGGGTATACTGCTGGCCTTGTTGGCACGAGGTCGAGACGTTGACGCCAGCAGCGGCCAAGTGGTGGATGTGGCGCTGTACGAATCCATGTTCAACCTGATGGAAGGCATCGTGCCCGAATACTCTGGCGCCGGAGAGATACGCCAGCCAGCGGGCTCTACCATTACCGGCATTGTGCCCACCAATACCTATCTCTGCTCGGACGGCAAACATGTGGTCATTGGCGGCAACGGCGATTCCATTTACGTGCGGCTGATGAACGCCATCGGTCGCGGCGACTTGGCTGACGATCCGCGCTTAGCCAGCAATCCGGGCCGGGTGACCCATCAAAAACTCATTGATGGGGCCATTGCCGCCTGGACGGACCAACACACCAGTGCTCAAGTAATCGAGGCCATGGAAGCAGCGGATGTGCCAGTGGGGGCTATTTTCAGTATTGCCGATGCCTTTGAAGATCCGCACTATCAGGCAAGAGGCATGTTCGAACAGGTTCGAGTGCCAAACCGAGACGAAGTATTAGCGATACCTGCCATATTGCCCAAACTTGTAGGCACGCCGGGCAGCACCGAATGGCCCGGAGGAGAAGTGGGCAGTCATACCGATGACCTCCTCACCGCCTTGGGCCTCGCAGCGGATCGTATCGCCGCGTTAAGGGAACAGGGAATCGTATAGGGTCAATCTTGCAACCCGCGTTCGCGCGTAACTGGAGGGAGAACACATGAGCGTAACCATTGATACCGGAACCGATGAACTGCTGTGCAGCATTGATCAACGGGTGGCCACGATCACCTTGAATCGCCCCGAAAAACGCAACGCCCTATCGGATAATTTGACTCCCGCTTTGCGACAAGTCCTGTTAGATCTTGAGACCAACAACGACGTGGGCTGCATTGTCATTACCGGCGCCGGCAACGCCTTTTGTGCCGGCGGCGATATCGGTGGCATGGCGGGCAACGCCAGCGAACAGCCCGGTCCGCGGCCAACCATGCAAAATCGCATACGAGCGCTCATTCACAAACAAGAAACCCTCAGCATGCGCCTGTTCAATCACGCCAAACCAACCATTGCTGCCCTGCCCGGTGTCGCCGCAGGTGCCGGTTTTTGCATTGCCTTGGCCTGTGATATGCGCATTGCTAGCGCCTCAACCTTCGTCACCACCGCCTACCGCAACATCGGATTTTCCGGCGACTACGGTGGCAGTTGGCTGCTCAACCAATTGGTGGGGCCAGCAAAAACGAAGGAACTGTTCTTTACCGGTCGACGAGTTCAATCCGACGAAGCCCTGGCGCTAGGTATCTTCAACCAAGTGGTTGAAGACGACGTTTTTCCAGAAGCGGTTACCGAGCTGGCCCGTCAAATAGCCTCCGGACCACCCATAGCCATCGGCTATATGAAGGAGAACATCAACAGCGCCATCGAGGGTTCTCTGCAGGACAATTTGGCTCGCGAAGCAGACAGACTGATGCGCTGCGCAGCGACCGACGATCACAAAGAAGCGGTAGCAGCTTTTATGGCCAAGCGACCACCCGTCTTTACTGGCCGATAACTGCAGTCGAGCATCTACCGTTAGCGCAACCAAGGCGACCATCGAGGGACAAGACTATGGCCCACTGGCAAAACTGGTCGGGACGACTATCCAGCAAACCCGACCAACTGGCGTTCATTTATACCGAAGAGCAAGCCGGTGCGGTGGCACAAGCAGCGTCCCAGGCAGCCAAGTCGGTCCGTGCTGTTGGCTCAGGGCACTCCCATAAAGAACTGGTCGTGGACGGCGACATCATCGTGGATCTGCAGGCATTGTCCGGGGTGATATCCGTGGACCAAACCAGCGCCTGGGTGGGTGGCGGATCAAAGATCCACACACTGGGGCCGGCTCTCGCTCGGCACGGCTTAGCCCTGCCCAACCAAGGCGACATTGACCAACAAAGTATCAGCGGCGCTACCGCTACCGGCACCCATGGCACCGGAGCAACCCTGCAAAACCTCAGCAGCCGCGTAGTCGGCGCGCGTATCGCCCTAGCTAACGGCGAGATTGTCACCTGCTCAAAGACTGAAAACGCCGAGCTGTGGCAAGCCAGCCGTCTGCACTTGGGGGCCTTTGGGCTGATCACGGCATTGCAACTGGACTGTGTGCCAGCCTACCGACTACAGGAGCAGAGCTGGAAACTGCCCTTAGGGGAGCTGTTAGCGGACTTGGATTCCTATGTTGCCAATAACCGGCACTGTGAGTTTTTTTGGTATCCGCAAACCGACAGCGCCAATCTCAAAGTGATCAATATCACCGACGAAGAGGCCCACTACCCGCTTGGCGGTGAGGGCGAGCGCCGTGGCTGGAACTATGAAGTCCTGCCAAACCATCGCCCGCATTTGCATACGGAAATGGAATACAGTGTCCCGGCAGAATCCGGCCCGGCCTGCATGCAGGCCATTCAGAATCTGCTGAACACCACGTTTACCGACGTCCGTTGGCCGGTGGAATATCGCACCTTGGCCGCCGACGATGTCTGGCTTTCAACAGCCTACCAACGCGATACCGTGACCATTTCTGTGCATCAGGGGGTCGAGCTGCCGGATCACGATTACTACCGCGCCTGTGAGGAGATTTTTCTGGCGTTTGACGGGCGGCCCCACTGGGGCAAGTGCAACTATCTCAGTGGTGAGCAACTGGCCGCCCAGCATCAACGCTGGCAAGACTGGTGGCGGGTGCGCGACCAGGTCGATCCACAAGGCACATTTTTAAACCCCTACCTGCAGAGCATCCGACCATAACTCAGACACCCTGCAATGTTCAGGGATCATCGATAAGGACCAAGCACCGTGCACCCTACCTATACCGCTAAATTTCCCGAGCTGGGCTTCTATGGACTGCCCGGACACAGCCGCACGCCCAGAGATATTTTGAAGCAGGCTCAGGACGCCGAGGCCCTAGGCATCGGCAACATCATGATCTCTGAGCGGGCAGACTATAAAGAAATCTCCGCGTTGTGCGGCGCCGTGGCAGCCGTTACCGACAACTTATACATCGGCACGTCAGGCACCAATCTCAATACCCGCCACCCGGTAATTACCGCCTCTATGGGCTCTACGTTGAACAGTCTCTCCGAGGGCCGCTTTGCGCTGGGTCTGGCTAAGGGCGTGGGCGTACGCTGGAAAGCCATGAATGTGGATTTCCCCACCTTTGAGCGGGAGGCAGAATTCATTCAACTGATGCGGAAGCTGTGGCGCGGTGAACGGGAGCTCAACCACACCAGCGCATTGGGCAGCTACCCTGCCCTGCAGTTAGCACACTACGTAAACGAAGACATACCGGTGCTTTACGTGGGCTTTGGTCCTAAAAGCCTGCGTGAGGCGGGAAAAATGTACGACGGCGCTCACCTGCATACCTTCATGAGCGATCAGGCCTTGAGCGAGGCGGTTGCCCACTTTCGCGCTGGCGAGGCAGAAGTCGGACAGTCCGGCGGCAAGCTGTGGTCGGTTTTCGCCACCGGCTGCGATGTCAGCGAAGAACGCTATTTGAAGCTCATCGTGGCGAGACTGGCTACCTACCTGCAGATTCCTGGCTATGGCGAGGCCCTGGTCAACGTCAACAATTGGGACATGGAAATCCTCAACGCATTCCGAGCCGCTCCCATTGTCGCCAACATGCCCGGAGCCATCGACAGCGTGGCCAGTTTCACCGAGCTGGCAGAAATCGAAAAACTCATCCCCGAACACTGGCGTCCGGCTGCGGTGGGTGATGCCAAAACCTGTGCCCAGCGCTGGCTGGATCAGTTTAACGCTGGCGCAGACGGCATCATCATTCACGCCAGCACGCCGGAAGAATTTGCACCGGTGCTGGCGGAGTACGAAAAAATCCGGCCAGCGCATTTGTTTGCTGATCGCACCAATCGACCAGGCCGCTGAGCGCGGCCTAGGCCTGTGGGCAGATTAAAGCGCCACCAAGTCCAGCAGCTGCTCGGGCCGGCTCACCCAGCGCTCCACCCCACGGGACTGAAATTCTTCAACGCTACCGTAACCGTACAACGCGCCGATAAAGTGCATGCGGTTATTGGCAGCACCTGCTGCGTCGTGAAACCGATCGCCAATCATTAACGATGTCTCACCGGTCCTGCTGGTGTGTTCTAGGGCATGTGCGAGCAGCTCAGTTTTATCCTGCAGCGTGCCGTCTAAACCCGAGCCAAACGTGCCTGCAAAAAAACGATCTAGGCTGAAATGCTGAAGAATTTGCTCGACAAAGACCAAGGGTTTGCTGGAGGCCACGTACAGGGGATAGCGACTGGATAACTGCTCGAGCACTTCTGGAATGCCGGTATAAACCTGATTTTCGTATAAACCTAGGGTGCTAAAACGCTCCCGATACAAGGCAACACTCTCTTGTGCCCGCTCCGGCCCCACCAAGGTTGCAAAGCTGTCTATCAAGGGCGGACCGATGCACCAGGTCAAATCGTCCTTGGGCGGCACTGGTTCTCCTAAGCATTCCAGAGCGTGCTGAATGCAGCCTGTGATGCCCTCCTTGGGATCTGTCAGCGTGCCATCAAGATCAAAGAAAATAGCGTCTACGGCGCCGACTTTGTTCATGGTTGTTCCCATTCTGTCCTTGGCACTATGATGGCCCATCTACCCGCCAGGAAGTACCTTTGTGACCGTATCCACTGAATTTCCAAACATTACCAATCGACGTATTGCCACCAACGGCATTGAACTGAACATCGCAGAGCAAGGCGACGCCTCGGCACCGCTCATCATCATGTGCCACGGCTTCCCGGAATCTTGGTACTCCTGGCGCCATCAGTTCGCTCCCCTAGCCGCAGCGGGATATCACGTGGTCGCACCAGACATGCGCGGTTACGGCGAATCCGACAAACCAGCAGACATCCAGGCCTATAACCAAGTTGAAGTGGTGAACGACATCAAAGGCTTAGTCGGTGCGTTGGGGTACGAAACCGCCATCGTCATCGGTCACGACTGGGGCGGCCCCACTGCCTGGGCCTGCGCCCTGTGGCATCCCGACGTGTTCACTGCTGTTGGCGTCCTCTCGGTACCCTTTAGCCCGCGCTCGCCGGTGCCGCCGCTAGAAGCGATGAAAGCCATTTTTGCCGGCAAGTTTTTTTATCAGCTGTATTTTCAGCAGCCCGGTGTGGCAGAAGCTGAGTTCGAAAAAGACGTGCGCACCGGTCTACGCAAGTTCTATCACTTGGCCAGCGGCGAAATGGATTGGAACATCCTCGGCGAAAAATCCGAGCACGACGATCTGCTCACCAGCTTGATTGATCCAGAACAGATGGGGGCCTGGTTGTCTGATAACGACCTAGATTTCTACGTCAATGAGTTCACCAACAGTGGCTTTGCAGGCCCGCTCAACTATTACCGCAATCACAATCTCACCTGGGAACTCAGTGCAGACAAACCCACCGAGATACACCAGCCCGCTCTCTTTGTTGCTGGCGAGCGTGACGGCGTGATTGCCATGGCAGGCCCGGCGCTGGAAAACATGCCGAACTTCGTTAAGGACCTGCGCACCAATGTGCTCATCCCCAAGATTGGGCATTGGACCCAGCAGGAGGCCCCGGACGCGGTGAATGAATACCTGCTGGATTGGCTGAACGGCCTGGACTAACAGCGATGGATCAGGGGCATCTACAGACCGGGGTTTTCCGGGATCTCACCGTTGTCGACGTTTCTGGCAGCGTTGCGACCTGTTATGCGGCCAAACTGTTCGCCGACTATGGGGCCCAAGTGATTAACCTAGAGCCCGCTCAAGGCTTTGCCACCCGCCGCTTAGCACCGCTGCTGCCTAGCGGCGCCAGCGCCATGCACGGCTACCTCAACACGAACAAGCAAAGCGTCGTTGCAAGCGCTTCCGCGTTTTGCGAAGAAGCCGTATCCGGCACCGCAGATTTGGTGATCTATGACCCCAACTGTTTACCGAATCCAGATTATCTGGCGGGCGCTGACAACCATACTTGCGCCATCAGTTGGTATGGTCTGACCGGCCGCTACGCCAAGTTACAGGGTTCCGATGGCGCAATTCACGCCCTGACCGGTCTTATGCGAGGTATCGGCGAGCCAGAAGGCCCGCCGCTGATTCCGCCGGGATATCAGGCCCAAATGATCGGCGGTTTGAGCGCGTTCAACGGCGCCCTAGGCCACCTGCTGGCCAGTAAATTAGGCAACTTGTCCGGTCCATTTGCGCTGGATGCCAGCATTTTGGAAGCCAATATGTGCTTTACGGATCTGCTGGCCATCAACGCCTATAACAACAATCCCTTACCACCGCGTATGGGCATCAATCGCTTTCCGCCAACCTACCCTTTGGGTATCTGGCCCTGTAAAGACGGCTGGCTGGGGGTGACCACGCTGACGCCAGCCCAGTGGAAGGCCCTGTGTAAGCTTTTGGACATGGAACACTATGCCGAGGTGGAGCTGTTTCAAAGCAGCGTCAGCCGTTTGGAGTCATCGGACTTATTGGAGCCGGAGATTCTGCAAAAACTGTTAGAACACAGTGCCGAAGACCTGTTTTATCGGGGCCAGGCCATGCGCATCCCGCTGGCTCGAGTGCCCACCATGGAAGAACTGTTTAGCGTCGATCAGTACACCAGCCGCAACGCCTTCAGTCAGGTCAGCGTCGGTGATGAGGTGTTTGCAGCACCATCCACACCGTTTCGGCTATTCGCCACGCCACCGCATTTCGGCGGCCCGGTAGCAGAACTGGGTGCAGACAGTCACCGCTGGACACAAGCCAATGGATAATCACGCTCAGGCAACACCGCCCCTAGCTGGGCTGCGCATCATTGATCTGACCATGGGCTGGGCTGGGCCCTTGGCCACCCGCAATTTGGCAGATCTTGGCGCCGAGGTAATCAAAGTCGAGAGTTGTGCTCGCTTCGATTGGTGGCGCAGCTGGGAGGCAACCGCCGAATGGATAGCCGATGACGGCCAGGAAAAATCGCCCCAGTACTTATCGGTGAACCGCAACAAGCTGGACATCACCCTGGATCTGGAGCACCCCACCGGGCGAGAACTATTGCTAAAACTGGTGGCGACGGCAGACGCGCTGGTGGAAAACTACTCGGGCAGCGTGCTGCCCAAACTGCAGCTGGACTATGCGCATCTGAGGGAGGCGAATCCCAATTTGGTCATGGTTTCTATGCCTGCCTTTGGCAGTACTGGGCCTTGGTCGGAATTTCGCGCCTATGGCTCAACGGTGGAGCACTCTTCCGGCCTACCCCATTTGGTGGGCAACCCAGATCAATCCCCCACCATGCAGCATGTGGCCTTTGGTGACGCCGTGGGTGGACTCAATGGCACCGCCGCCATTCTTACCGCGCTGTGGCACAAACAGAATACTGGTGAGGGTCAATTCGTGGACCTCAGTCAGGTGGAATGCTTGTTCCCATTGGCTGCCCAAGGGATTTTGCATCAGGCGGTAACCGGGGAAGCGCCCCAGCGTACGGGTAACGCTCATCCTGAGCATGCCCCTTGGGGTGTTTTTCCGTGTCAGGGCGAAGATGCCTGGGTGGTGATACAGGTCAGCGACGAGGCCCAGTGGCAAGCGCTGCAAGCCATGGTTCCCGGGCTGACTGAGTTCGGTGATTTGGCGGACAGAATAAGCCGACGTGAAGAGCTAGAGGCGATTCTTGCTCAATGGACCCAACCGCAATCCGCGCAGGCGGTCATGCAGGCGTTGCAGACCCAGAACATCACCGCTGCCAAGATCAACCATGGAGAAGATCTGCTGCACGAACCGCATCTGATCGATCGGCAGTACCTGCAATGGTTGGAACGGGACTATGTAGGGCTACAGCCCAGCGCCAGCGCGCCGTTTCGCAACGGGCCACAACCCATGCCCATCCGCACCCCAGCGCCGACGCTGGGGCAGCACAACACCCAGGTGTTACAGGGCATTCTTGGCCTAGATCAGCAAGCCATTACGGCCTTGGAAGAAGCCGGCATCATCGGTACCAAACCAACGCTGCCCGGCTCCTAGGCGAACCCGCTCCCTAGGGGGCCATATCCATTAAGTCCGTGAAACCCGATGGCTGGTGCGGCCCGATGATGAGCTGTTCCAGAACCCCGTGACCGCTGCGCTCTCCCAGGGATCCCGTCATTTGGGTATCGCAGATGGCTTGAATATGCAGAGTGTGGGCATCATCCACTTCGCTAAGCTTGTGCTCTTCGTAGGTGCTGGCTGGCCCACCGTGATAACTGCCGTGACTGAAGGTTTCGTGACCATAGCCCACGCCCTTCATGTACCAGTGGAACTTGGGCTGCATGGTAATGATCACCTCCCCTGCTCCTTGCCGACGCTGCCACTGAATCTGAATCTCTTTGGCGTGGCGGGTACCGGGAATAAAGTCGATCTTGGAGGACACCTGAGCCATGACCTCTGCAGGGCCTTGACCGTTCAGAGGCACAAAGGCACCCGCCGTGTTCCAAGGATCGCCGAATTCATCGTCATTGAGGTGATAAAGAGAAACCCCGTCCTGCCAATTAATCGGCGCCCACAGCCAGTAAAACTGTTGGAACGGCTCTGCCGACGGATTGGCCTGGGGCTCGCGCTCACCAATCGGACGTATGCCCCAAGAACGGTCCCGGGTCCCTAACCAACGCGCTGGCGCCACGTCGATACGCTCACCCTTGTGCTTAATCCAGCCTTCCCAGCTACCGTTTTGCGTCAGGCGGGTGTAATCCATAAACAGCTGGGAACCAAGCCGCCGAGTGAATCTGGGCTCTTCCTGAGCCGGAGCGCGACCGCGAAACACCAAGTCCGCCTCCAACCCGTGCTCTGGCGCATCAATCAACAAACGCAGACTTTGTAACGGTTCGATCACCTCAACTTTGATGCCTGCGACATGCGTATCTAAGCGCTCCATCCCCAAGGCCCTAGAGGACAGAAAATTGTGCTGCACGCCGTCCCGGATCAAAGAGAATCCCGCATCAATAACGTCGACGTGGGGATAGATACCCATGCCCAGAGCAAAAAACACGTCGCCTTCGATGTCGTAGCCGTTAAAAAAGTAACGGTCGTAAAAATTCCGACTTTGCCCAGCGTAAGCAATGGGCTCAGGGCTTTGGTGAATTGGATAGTCATCCCCTTTAGACAACATGTGGCATCTCCCCTTAACTGACTGAGCGCTCAGTCTAGCCTCATCTGCGGCTTTCTGGCAGATTGCTTTGGTTTACTGACGCATTCGGGAGACCCAGTCATGACCACAATCAACAGCGTTCTTGGCGAAATCGATAGCAAGGATTTGGGATTCACCCTCATGCACGAGCACGTCATGGTCGCCGCCAGTGGGTTGTCTACCCACTACCCGGACCTGCTGGGCCCAAACCGAGAGCAACGGGCCATTGATTGCCTAAAAACCGCCAAGGCTCATGGTATCGATACCATGCTGGACGCGACGACCTTTGATTTAGGACGTGACCCTGCCCTGCTCAAAACCGTGGCCGAGGCCTCCGGGGTGAATCTGATTAACGTCACCGGCTGGTGGCTGGATGTGCCCCGCTTTATGCAGGGCGTAGGCGCCAATCAAATGGCGGATGAATTCATTAAGGATCTCACCGAGGGTTTTCGCGGCACCAACATCAAGGCGGGCATGCTCAAATGCGCAGCGGATTTTGAGGGCGTCACGCCACCCTTAGAGACCATGGCGCGGGCAGTCGCACGGGCACATCTGCAAACCGGCGTGCCCATCATGGTGCATTCCTATCCCACCGGTCAGGTAGCGCGCCGGCAGATTGAGATTTTCAAGGAGGAAGGTGTTGATCTGGGCAAGGTAAAAATCGACCACAGCAACGACACCACCGACACCCAGTACCTGCAGTGGATTTTAGATCAAGGCTGTTTTTTGGGATTGGATCGTTATCCCGGCCGCCTAGTGAGCCCGCACATGCGCACCGTCACCCTCAAGCGGTTGATGGACATGGGTTATGGCGAACGACTGTGCCCGTCCCATGACTGCATATGCCTGCATATTCACAACGAGCAGGCTGACGGCAGCATTGCCGAGCAGCACGACTTTCACAAAAGCAATCCGGATCAGTATCTGTTCATGCACCGGCACGTGATTCCTGAACTGAAGGAACTCGGGGCCAGCGATCGGGATATCGAGATGCTGTTCGTGGATAATCCTCGTCGCCTGTTTGAGGCCTAGTCATCAATCCAGTGCTCTGGTCGGTACCGCTGGAGCCCACGCCCACAAAAAAAAATGAGTAGCCGCTTTATGGACTGGAAGATCTTTCTGACCGTGTTTGCCTCAGTCTTCATCGCTGAACTGGGAGACAAAACTCAACTGGCCACCATGCTGTTTGCCGCCGACGCAGAGGTCAGTAAAACCACCGTGTTTTTGGCAGCCTCCGCCGCTCTCATCGTGGCTAGCGGACTCGGCGTTTTGGTAGGCAGCGTGTTATCCGATGTCATCAATGAACGACTGCTGCATTACATCGCTGGCGTCGGTTTTATAGCTATTGGGGTATTCACCCTGGTCAGAGCCTAGGCAAAAAAAACGAAACCAGGTCCGGCGTCAAGTCCCGACATCACGGCCCGGCGTTTGAAGCCCACCAAAGCGGCGGGCTTGGCGTCAACGCGCGCTCAGGAACGTTGGCTCAATACTGCTCCACCGTATTTTCGAAAATAAAGCCGCCTTGAGGCATGGCCAAACGATGGCGCTCGCCGGCAATATCCGGATTCCACTCGTCGTATCCGGCATCACCTTTCCACATGGCTACCCGCTCGCCGCTGGCGGCAGGCACCACCCGTGTGTTGTAGGTAATGCCGGTGTTTTCACGAAAGTAATCCAGCACCGCGTCAGCGGAGGGTTTCAGCGACAAGTGATACAAGGTCACCCAAGTGGGCGGGACCAGATCAATTTCGCCCTCGGCGTGTTTGCGCAGGGCCTCGGCAGGATTCAGCCAGGCGTGATCCTTGATCTCGCCATCGTCAATAGCGATGTCCATGGCCCCTTCCACTTTGGCCACAAAAAACCAAGTAGCAAAACGCTTTTGCTGACCTGGCGGAGGCGTCCAATGAGACAGATAAACGTAGTCTTCAGCACCAACGGTGATGCCGGCCTCTTCCTGGGTCTCACGAACCGCTGCGGCACGCGCAGCGGCAGCTAGCTCACCTTCCGACGCAACGCCGCCGGGATAGTCCGCGTCATCAATTTTTCCACCGGGGAAAACCCACATACCACCAAAAGTGATTTTTGAGTTTTTACGCAACATGAGCACTTCCACGCCGGTATCGCCCTGGCGAATCAGCACTACCGTAGCAGCAGGAATCAGCGCCGAAACGTTTGGATCGTCTTCACTGCGGGAATCGATGTTGCCGTACATGTCGTTGCGGTGTTGGGTGGCTTGATCTTTGCTTTCGGTCATAAGTGATTCCCTTTGGGTATTGCTCTTCATTGTTTACGTCATTTACGTCGCTCTTACCTACCGAGCAGACGCCAGGGTCTGTCTCCTCTAGCAAAACCGAAACTCTGTTTCGCCCCAGCGCTTAGTCCCGCTGTGGCGTTGTCGTTGGACTAGGCCCAACGGTTGGTGACTGGGTTTAATCCAACGGGGCTTGCTGCACCGCCGAGGACCAATCTTCCCACATATCTGCGCTCACCGGCTTGCCGCGTAGCTCATTCAAGTCTTGAGTCCAAAAATCAGCCAACACCGCCTGACGAATTTGAGCGCTGAAATTCTGACCTGCGGCATGGGCCAGACGATGATGCCAAAACACAATATCGCCAGCTTGTCCGTAGCATTCCACCGGTTCGGTATCGTCGATGATGCGCTGCAACTCAGCCCCATAAGCGTCGCTGTGGGCAATGCCCTTAAAGTCAGGCAAATGCGGGTAGTAGGGAATTCGCGGCTGGTCGTAGCGCAACGCGAATGTGGGGAAAAGCCGCCGATGGGATCCCGGCCAGACTTTGAACGCGCCGCCACCCTCTGGGCAATCATCTATCAAACCCACCACCCCCAGCTGAAATGGATGGCCGTCCGTATGCACGCCGTCGGCTGTGGGCGCTTTGTTGCCATAGGGCAGCGTGCAGTAAACGCCTCGAGCCCCCTGATTACCCAACGCCGGGTCGGTAGGACCACCAGGCCAAGCAGGGCCGTGACTGCCCATTGGCTGCCCTCCAACAATGGCCTGACGCAGCGTCCCGCCCAACAGCTGCTGGGCCATGGCGCAAATGGACTGGGAGTAAATCAAATCGATCACTTCCGGACTCACACCCAGAAAGCGGTTGAGCCAGCGATAACCTGCGCGCAAGTGCCGCTCATCCGATGCTTCGTCTTGAGGGTCGAAAGGCCCGACGTAACTGGCTGGCGCGTCCTGTTGCAGGTGGGTGTCTGGCGGCAAGGCCCGCCACATCAGATCACGCACGCGATCGCACAGCTGACCATCCATGGCTCCGGGTATGATCAGATATCCATGGGTCTTAAAAAATCGGATTTGTTCGGAGTCCAGCAATTTGGCCTCCCCGCCGTCTTGCCACGCCATTTTCGCTTCAGCACAAGAACATAGCATCACCCTTGGGCTGCTGCCACGGTAGTGGCCCACTAGCCAAGGCAAAAGCTTTCTCACCGACGCCAAACTAGGATAGCGTTACCACTCTGAATGAGGAGGCACTGCATGGCATTAGCAGACGTTCGCGTTATCGATTTGACCGATGAACGCGGTATTTATGGCACCAAACTGTTGGCGGATCTTGGCGCCCAAGTGCTGCGCCCGGAGACCTCTGCTGGCGACCCGCTGCGACAGCGGGGCCCTTTTTTCAACACCAACTCCGGCCCGGTATCCCTATGGCACTCCTTTTTCGCCTCCAGCCGGAGTTTCGTCAGCGTTGACCAAGATGACTTGAACGAGACTCAAGCCCTGCAACAGCTCTGCGAAAGCGCCGATTTGATCTGCCTATGCAAAAGCAACCCCACCGCTGACTTAGTCGACCTAGCAAAGGCCAAGTCCGCCAATCCCGGACTGGTGGTGGTAGAGCTGTCCTCTTTTGGTACCCAAGGACCGTGGTCAGACTTTTTGGCGCCGGACATTGTGGCCGGTGCTCTGGGTGGCGCTGCCGCCACTACCGGTGATATCGACACACCGCCGCTAAAGAACTTTGGCGAACTGAACTTCATGATTTCAGGAGCCTATGCCGCTATCGCTGCGCTGAGCGCCCTCTACAGCCAGCGTAAAACCGGCCTCGGCCAAACCGCCCAACTGTCGGTTCACGAGTGCATCGCCTCCTGTCTTGAACACGTGTTCATGTTCTATTTTTATCAGCAAACCCTGAATCGCCCTGAGGGTCGCGTATTGCCCCGGCGGGGTGCACTACACTGGTCTGACGCCTACGGCGTCATGCAGGGAAAAAACGGCTGCATCATGGCGACCCCGGCGCCCAACTTTGAAAATCAACTGATGTGGCTCATTGAAGAAGATAAGCATGAGGACCTCATCGATCCAAAGTACATGGAGCCAGAAAACCTGCGGCTGCGCACCCTTCGCACCATGGACATCATGAGCCGTTGGATTGCCGACAAAGATGTCGAAGCCCTGTTCCACGAGGCGCAATCTCGCCATGCACCCTACGGATGGGTGCTGCCGGTGGAAAAAGTTGCTGAAAACCCACAGCTCCAAGCCCGTCACTGGTATGTGCCCTACCCGATTGACGATACCCAGGTGACCTCGCCCGGCGCGCCTTACCACTTCAGCAAAACCCCCTGGCAGCTGCAGCCTTATCAAAGCAAGGCCCAACGGATTGGCGACCTGGCCGAGCAGATTGATTGGTCGACACGAAGCCGCTCGGCAAGCTCGGCAAGCTCGGCAAGCTCGGCAAGCTCGGCATGCCGGGCCGAAAAAACCAAGCCATTGGCCGGACTCAAAGTACTGGATTTTACCCATGTCCTAGCCGGCCCCTTTGCCACGCGAATGCTGGCGGACATGGGCGCCGACGTTATTAAAGTCAATTCCAGCGAACGCGCCGTCACCACTCAGGATCCGCATCACCCTTACTACTTGATGTGGAATCGCAATAAGCGTGCCTTGGCGCTAAAGATGTCCGACGACAAAGCCAAAGCCTTGGCTCGGCGCTTGGCGGATCAAGCCGATGTGGTCATCGACAATTTTTCTGTGGGCGTATTGGATCGCTGGGGCATTGGCTATGACCAAGTCAGCACCACCAATCCCGGCGTGATTTACGTGCAAATGTCCGGCATGGGCGACGGCGGTCCATGGTCTAAGTACGTTACCTACGCACCCACCATTCATGCACTGTGCGGCTTGACGGCTACCACCGGCGTACCTGGCCGAGAGGATATTGGCATTGGCTTTTCGTACAACGATCACCAGGCCGGATTACACGGCGCTGTTGCCGTGCTCGCGGCCCTTGAAGCCCGTCAAAGCAATGGGATTGGACAGCGCGTAGACATTTCACAGTTTGAAGTGGGCATCAATTTTATTGGCCCCTCTTTGCTGGACTATGCTGCCAATGGCGCCAAGGCCAGACCGGTGGGCAACGACCTACCCTACGACGCGCAAGCCCCTCACGGTTGCTATCGCTGCATGGATCGGCGCAAGGACACCGCTGCCGATGACGAAACCGCCGCCATAGTCGCAGAGCGTTGGATCGCTATTGCCTGCACCAATGACGAGCAATGGCTGGCGCTTAAAGCGCTGATGAACAATGCCGAATGGACCGACAACCCCGCATTCGATACCGCGGCGGGCCGCTACGAGCATCGCCGGGTCATCGACGAACATATGGCCGCTTGGACGGGCACCGAAGACGCAGACGAGCTAATGGTCCGGTGCCAACAAGCAGGCGTTCCTGCCGGGGTCGTTCAAGATGGAGCGGATTTGGCAGAGCACGATCCCCAGCTGCGCCTGCGAGGTTTTTTACAGCCATTAACCGATGTGCATCCGACCTTGGGCCCCACCTGGATCGACCGGCTTGCCATAACCTTTGATGGCACACCCTGTGACGACTACCAAAGGGTTCGAGCCGTCGGGGAGGACAGTGACGACATACTCAAAGATTGGCTGGATCTGGACCAAGACTCATTAGCGGAGCTGCACCAGGCCGGAGTGTTGAGCTAGCCAAATCAGGATAGGAAGCTGACTAGCGCGAGGTGGTTGGCAACTCGGCGTCGGTCCAACACCGAACCGAGCCTATCCGGTAAATCTCGGTCTACACTGTGATGACCAACGTAACCGTTAAATAACCCTGGGTGTTACTGATGTTGCAACTGCTTTGGCGAGGCGAATACGCGATTTTTGTATTGCTCTTAGTGGCTTTGATTCTCTCACTGACCGTCCACGAGCTGGGGCACGCTCTGGTCGCCAAATGGTTTGGCGATGACACCGCCGATCGAGCCGGTCGGATCACCCTTAATCCTCTTGCTCACATCGATCCCATGGGGTTGCTCATGGTGGTGCTCGTAGGCTTCGGTTTCGCGAAACCGGTACCCACCAATCCAGCCAATTTCTCCAGTCCTCGCGCTGACCTCTGGGTCGCAGCGGCTGGCCCGCTGATGAATTTGCTGTTAGCAGTGGTCTGCTGGAACGGCTTTGTTTTGGCTTGGCAGGCCGGCTGGCAAAACCCCGGGGCACAATTGTTTTTCACCGTATTGGCCCAGATCAATCTGCTGCTGATGCTGTTTAATTTGCTGCCGATAGGCCCGTTAGATGGTCACTACATTGCGCCGCATTTTTTACCGGCAAAGGTGGCGCAAAGTTATCGCTACTATAACGCCCGCTATGGCGCCATGGTGCTGCTGGCGGTTGTTATCGCCAGTCTGATGGGGCTGCCAGTGCTCAGTTACCTGGGCAACCTATCAGCCTCGCTGTTGGAAACCATTACTTTGGTTTAACAGTGCCTTGGTTTAGCAACACTTTGCTTTAGAGAGACTTTAATTTAGAGAGGCTTTGGTTTAGCACGCCAAAACCCTGAGCGAACTGTATCCTGCTCAGGGTTTGGCTGCTGGGCCCTAGCAATGGGCCAGGGCTTGATCCAGATCTGCAATGATGTCGTCGATGTGTTCGATACCCACAGACAACCGAATGGCCTCGGGGGCTACCCCTACCGCGGCTTGCTCGGTCTCGCTGAGCTGGCGGTGAGTGGTGGAAGCCGGATGACAGGCCAACGATTTAGCGTCACCAATGTTCACCAGACGTTTGAACAAGGCCAGGGCGTCATAGAATTTGACGCCAGCCTCGAAGCCACCCTTAACCCCAAAAGTCATGATGCCTGAGGCACGGCCCTGCATATATTTTTGTGCCAGCCCATGATGAGGATGCCCTTCCAGCCCGGCGTAACTCACCCAGTCCACTTTGTCATGAGCTTGCAGATGCTTGGCTACTGCCAAAGCGTTGTCGCAATGACGCTCCATCCGTAGCGGTAGGGTTTCGATCCCTTGCAGCAGTTGAAACGCACTTTGCGCTGACAAAGCTGCGCCCGTGTTGCGCAGGGGCACGGTACGGGCTCGCCCAATGTAAGCAGCGGGGCCGAAGGCTTCGGTGTAAACCACACCGTGATAGCTGGCTTCCGGGGTATTCAACCCTGGGTAGCGCCCGGCATTTTCGGTCCAGGGGAAGTTGCCAGAATCCACAATCACGCCGCCAAGGGTGGTGCCGTGCCCACCCATGTACTTGGTCACCGAGTGCACAACAATATCCACGCCGTGCTCAATGGGCTTGAGCAGCGATGGCGAAGCCACGGTGTTGTCTGCGATGGTGCAAACACCGTGGCGGTGAGCCATTTCGGCCACTGCGGCGATATCCACAATGTTACCAGCCGGATTACCGATGGTTTCCATGAACACGGCCTTGGTGTTGTCGTCGATCAAGGCCTCCAGGGCTGCCACGGAATCGTCAGCAGCAAAGCGCACCTCTATACCCAAGGCAGGAAACATATGCGCGAACAGTGTGTAGGTGCCACCGTAGAGCTGAGGCACCGTAACGATGTTATCCCCTGCTTGGGCAATGTTAATGATGGCGTAATGTATGGCGGCGCTGCCGGCAGAAACCGCCAAAGCACCAACACCGCCTTCCAACGCTGCAATACGTTGTTCCAGCACATCACAGGTGGGGTTCATGATGCGGCTGTAAATGTTGCCGGGCACGGCCAAGTCAAATAGGTCAGCGCCATGCTGAGCGTTATCAAATTCGTAGGCCACGGTTTGATAGATCGGCGCCGTCACCGCGTGTGAGGTTGGGTCAGTGGTGTAACCTGCGTGAATCGCTAGAGTTTCGTCTTTCATGACCTGAATGGTCCTCCTTGTTAGGCCGCGGTCGCGGCAGCGTTGCAAATCGCGCCGGAGCATCTCAAGCTGCGACGTACCGGGCCACATCCATTCGCGGCATGGGCGTTCTTTGTCGGACCATTGTGCCAATGCCCGTCGGAGAAACCTAGTCGCCACAGACTTCCCTGGGACGGTGTTTGAGGACACAAACTATTTACCAGTCCTCACCGCTATGCTGTGGCGCGAGATCCGTGCACACTAATGTCACATATTGGATTACGGAATCTAGGCCACAACTGATGCGCTGGCTTGCAAGTCTGACCCTCATACCCATCGGCGCCCGCTACCTGAATAGCCAAGTCCTAGGCATTTTTGTGGCGGCACTGGCGGTGCTTTTATCCATCGCCTTGGGGGATCGCCTCATTCGCCTAATGGATCAGGCTGCCAGTGGCGGCATTCCCGGCGACCTTGTTTTGTACTTGGTCATGCTGCGTCTGCCTGAAATGCTGCAGCTGGTTTTGCCCTTCGCTTTGTACATCGCTCTGTTGATGGGGTTAGGACGCCTGTACTCCAGTCAAGAAATGTCCGTGCTGCGCAGCGGCGGCCTAACCACTGGGCAACTGTTGGGATGGCTGGCCCCGCTGATTTTGGCGGTCACCGTATTGGTTGCGGCAGCAGCCATCGTGTTGACCCCAACCGCCAAACACAGTTTGGAACAAGAGCTGATCGAGCTACAGCAACGAGTGGGCCTAGCAGCGGTGCAACCGGGCGTTTTTCGCATTGAAGATAAGGGCGATCAGGTCATATACAGTGGCGGTCTCGCCGATGACGATCAGACAATTCTCGACGTGTTTATTCAGCGCTCGCTGCCAGACGGCAGACAGATGACGGTTTGGGCCGAACGCGGCATCCGAGCCCAGCCCGAGGCTGATGGACGTCAACACCTGATACTTGAACGAGGCAGGCGCTACGTGGGCTCGGCGGGAGATCCCGCTTTCGAGGTGATGTCTTTCCAGCGGCTGAACATCAGCATCGACACGGATCCGGTCATCGCTGAAGTCAGAGATGTGGATTCCCTGCCCACTGGATTACTGGACAGCTCACCCGCCCAAATCGCTGAATGGCACTGGCGTTTGGGACTACCGATTTTTTGTTTGATTTTGGCGTTGCTGGCCATTGCAAAATCTCCGGTACACCCGCGCTCAGGACAATTTGCCCGTGTGGGGTCGGGTCTGGTTTGGATGCTGGCCTACTATCTGGCCCTGGTGCTTAATCGCTGGCTTATCGATGAAGGTCATCTTGGCAATGTCATCGGGTTTTGGCCCGTACACTTAGGCTTTGGGGTCTACACGCTGGCCATGCTGGGCAAACTAGGCCAGCCAGCAAAAAGCTGATTTCGCGTTTACCGCAATCGCCTGCATGGGTTTGACTATCAAAGGAGTCTTTATTCAATCATGTCTGACGATTTAGTCCCCAGATCCCCTGCCACATCAGGCCAAACCAACCGGCTGGCGCTGGTGCTGGGTTATAGCGGACTGCTACCCATGGCCGGGATACTGATTAGCCAGTGGTTTTGGCCAGCCTTTGCAAGAGAACTGTTGCAGTTGTCCATGCTCTACGTTGGCGTAATCTTTTCCTTTTTAGGTGGCATCCAATGGGGATTGATACTGCATCGCTATGCCGATGCTGATGTTCCGACATCCGCTTTAACCACCCGTTTGATCGTCAGCGTTCTTCCAGCGCTGCTCACAGTAGTCGCGCTTATCATGCCAGCGGTTTTAGGCTGCTTGGTGTTTGGTATCGGTCTTTGGCTGCTCATGGCTTTTGAATGGCTGAAACGCAAGCAATTGCCCCACCCAACCTGGTATCTGCCCCTGCGCCTGAATTTGACTACGCTGCTGAGCGGCACTCTGGCCGGGACTTTATGGATGTCCTAACAATCCAAAACGATAAGCGCTTTCACTCTTGACGCTTTGCAGACAGGTTGTGGGTCTAAGCTAGCGCTGTTGATTATTCCGCGTCGAGCGTGAACGACACGAGACTGGGCAGCCACGAGATCCATGACGAAAAAAAGCCAAGACTTATCCGCAGCAGAGATCAGCCGAGTGATTGAAATGGCTTGGGAAGATCGCACGCCTTTTGAGGCCATCGACAGCCAATTCGGTTTAGGGGAGCCTGAGGTCATCAAAATCATGCGACGGCACATTTCTGCAGGTGCCTTCAAACGCTGGCGCGCACGAGTCACTGGCCGCAAAACCAAGCACGCTGAATTGCGCCAGCCTGGGGTTTCCCGGCATCAATCCAGCACCCACAACAAAGCTAACCGCTAGGCTGCTGAGTCTCGAGCGCTCCGATGCCTTGAATATTGCCCATGGTGCCCATCACTGTAGACACCAGCGTGGCAACATCCCCCAATTGAGCGGGCACAATCATGGTGTTGTTGGTTTGTGCCAACTTGCCAAATTCTTTGACCCACTGCTCTGCTACTCGCAGGTTGATTGCATCTTTGCCACCAGGCTCGTTCACTGCTGCGGCAACAGCACGGACGCCCGCAGCGGTGGCTTCGGCAATCAAGCGAATTTCCTCAGCTCGCCCTTGGGCCTCGTTAATTTGACGCAGCTTTTCTGCCTCAGACAGATTGATGGCCTCTTGACGCTCACCTTCCGACACATTGATTCGCGCCTGACGCTCACCCTCAGATGAAGCTACTACTGCACGCCGCTCTCGTTCTGCCCGCATTTGTTTTTCCAAGGCATCTTTTACCGAGGCCGGAGGCACGATGTCCTTTATCTCGTAGCGCAGAATTTTCACGCCCCAAGGCTCAGCCGCACGATCCACAGCCTGCACTACCTGCGCATTAATGGTCTCTCGTTCTTCAAAAGTGCGATCCAATTCAATCTTGCCAATCTCGGAACGCAGTGTGGTTTGAGCCAACTGGGAAGTCGCAAACAAATAGTCCTGAATACCATAGCTGGCTGCCCGGGCATCATTTACCTGCAGGTAGATCACCCCATCAATTTCCACGGAAATATTGTCCTTGGTGATGCAACTTTGAGAGGGAACATCTACGGTTTGCTCTTTCATCGTGTGCTTGTAGGCAACCAAATCGACAAACGGCACCAAAATATGGAAGCCCGCATCGAGTGTTTTGGCGTACTTTCCTAGTCGCTCAACAACGAACTGCTCGCGCTGGGGTACGATTCGCGCAGTTTTGAGTAAGACAACAACCACGGCTAGCGCAAGCAGCACTCCCAAAAAATAGCTCATGTCCATCAGCGATTCTCCCTGGCAACAATGAGCGTGTTACCTTCTCGGCCGACAATCGTCGCCAGCGCACCCTCAGCCAAATGGGCTTCTTCGCTTCTGGCATCCCAATCAGCCCCGCGGTAGTTAACCCGCCCCCGAGACTCACTGGATTCTGTAAAACCACTAACCACCGTCACTTCTTTGCCGATGTAGTCTTCATCGGCACTTCCTTGCACAGAGTTCCCGACCAGATACTGCCTGAGCCGTGAACGCACCCCGACCAGAAGCACCAAGGCTAACCCGGCAAATAGCATGAACGGGATGCCACTGGCGCTTGGCATACCGCCCCACAAAGCCATTCCTGTTATGACAGCCGCCAAACCAATAAAAAATAGGATGAAATTACCCATGGTGACTTCGGCAATGATTAGCGCAAAGCCAAAACCCAACCATAAATACTCACTGCTCCAATCCATCTAGCCTCCTACTTCTATGGCACAACCAATATCAACCTGACCAGAACTCAGGACAACGTCAGGACGCCTTGAATCACCTCCACACAGTGACCAGTGATCTTCGTTTTTTGAATTTGTCCATTGTCCCGAGTGACATCGACAGTTAGTAAGCTAGGACGTGAGATTTCTTCACCCTGCCAGAACCAATAACGCGCTGTGCCCACTAAGGATTCGCGCTCCGCTAGCAAGCTTGCCAATGCACCGGCAGCGCTACCCGTCGCTGGATCTTCCGCTATGCCATGCAATGGATCGAACATTCGCGTTCGAAACCGACGAGATTTATACGTGCTGCGGTCGTGACAATAGACATAGACCCCAAAGGGTTCGCCAAGCTCACTTGTTGTGCTGTCAGCGGCCCCGGGATTCAGCGACAAACCCTGAAAGTGCGATTCTCGCGGCTGGCAAGCTTGCAAAGCCTCCAAATCTTTAACCTGCACCATGGCAAAATCGACGCCCACCCCAGCAATGGTTGACCCACCATGGGTCCCAACGATTTGGTCGGCTTGCAATCCCAGCGCCGCCGCCATTTCATCTTTGGTATGTCCTGGCCGCTGCTGAAGCGTCTGCGGGGCTGAGATTGTCGACGATTCCGGGGTGCCGTCAGCAGCCATGGCCACCTCCACATCCACTAGGCCGGCGCCCTCTTCAAAACGCATGATTCGTAGCTCAACGTTACCCTGAGAAGCAAGGCGAATGCTGCCGGTAACCGGCACCGCCGCAGGATACGCTGCCAACACAAAACCTGCGCCGACATTGGGATGCCCGGCAAAAGGAAGCTCTGACTTTGGGGTGAAGATTCGCACTCTTGCGGTATTCGCGGAATCTTCTGGCGGCAAAATAAATGCCGTTTCGGAGTAGTTCATTTCTGCAGCAACTTTTTGCATCTCGTCACTGCTGAGTTCTTGGGCTGCGAAAAATACGGCTAGGGGATTACCGCCAAACGTCTCTTGAGTAAAGACATCGACAGTCACGAAATCTAGGCGTGATCGCTTCATAGTATTGTTACCCTTGCCTCCAGACGGATTTCAGCAGTCCACAATATTTCTTTTTTGATTCAAGACCCAATCCATGAAAGCACTTTTTTACGCAGAACATGGCACAGCCGACGTTCTGCGCGTCGATGAACAGCCAAAACCGAACATTGGGCCAGCCGATGTCCTTATTCAGGTCGCTGCAACCGCGGTGAACCGCCTGGATATCGTGCAGCGCAACGGTTGGTTTACTCTCCCCGGCTTCAGCCTTCCACATATCTCTGGCATGGATATGGCCGGAATGGTTGTTGAGGTGGGTAACCGAGTTAAGCACCTGGCGCCAGGAGACCGCGTCGTTGTGGATCCGTCGCTTAACGCTGTGAATCCGGAATCCCTTTTTTTTGGTCACGGCGATCGCTACGGCGACTTAGGGGTATTGGGCGCGACCCATCCCGGAGGTTATGGCGAGTTCTGCGCCGTCAGCGCCGATCATGTGCACTCAATCCCCGACCAAATGGACTTTGCCACCGCCGCTGTGTTTCCAACGGCCTGGATGACCACCCATCACGCCCTGTTTCGAGTTGGCAATCTCGAAGCTGGCGAGACAGTGCTCATGCACGGTGGCGCCAGTGCGCTCACCTTGGCGGCGACTCAATTGGCCGTCGCAGCCGGAGCTCAAGTGCTGGTGACCTCCACTAGTGAAGACAAATGCGCAGCCGTCAGACATATGGGCGCCAAGACCACCACCAATGCCCAGCAAGACATTGTCGCCTGGGTGATGGAACAAACTGCGGGCAAAGGCGCAGACCTTGTGTTGGACCATGTTGGGCCTGCCCTGTGGGAAGCATCCTTGTTCTCCCTGGCATCCGGCGGCCGCTTAGTGAGCTGCGGAAACACCACCGGAGACACGGTCTCGCTGCCATCCTTGGGTTTCATTTTTGGACGAGGTATCCAAATTCGCGGCAGTGACGCGTATTTTTCCGCTGATTTCCCGCAAGTTTGGCAGCACTACTGCCAGGGCATTGATCGAGGTCAGTTTTCCTCGCAGATCGATCGCACCTACCCCATTGACCAAGGGGCCGAGGCGCATCGGTTGTTGGAGTCTGGCCAAGCGCTGGGGAGATTGGTGTTGACCCATCAAGCTATTGGCTCATAGCCTCCAGGGCACTTTCATAGGCCTCACATTCCGGCGTTGACATGGCTTCCTCATCAAGGGCCTGGCAACTCAATCTGCGTATTGACGACATGCACTGGCCTGCCTGCAGAGCGACATCAGCATCAATCTCTGTTTCTGCCCCATAAGTGAAACCGAGCGCAGCCGTACACATCTGCTCAAATGTCGCTTCAATCATCTGCATCATTTGGGGACCAAGTTCTTGGGCATCAATGTTGCGACGAGCACAATTTTTGATTTTTTCACAGGCAGCCAGATAAGCCTGTTGCAGATCATGGGTTTGTGCCAAGACCGAGCCAGCGGACCCAGTGATGACTGACCCAGACACAAGCGTCACTATCAGTAGCACCCAGCTGGCCGATTTCGATTTTCTTAAACAAGCACGCACATTTTTCTCCCTATATTGTCTGGTGGCGTAACTCCTATTGCGGCTAAGAAAGAACCTCGCCAGTCCATACATCCCGGAAAGCAAACGCCGCGTCACCAACCGCAAACACTTCATCGCTGAACAAGGTGTAGTGCGAGGCGCCATACTGAATAACACTCGTGTCTGGGGTTATGACGGCTAAGGCTTCATCAGATTGCAGCGAGATTGACGCGATGCCGTATTCAGTCAGGCTGCGAAGTTCATGGGTATCGCTGATTCCATCACTGTTAACGTCTTGCCAAACCACAAATTGCCCCCACTGGTTGTCACCGCTGTCCAGCAAACCATTGCCGTTGGTGTCGAAGAAGCGCAACCCTTCAAGGTCCGTTTTTGCCCCTTGCAGATAGTCGCTGAAGGCCAGTTCCTGGCGCTGGCTGATCACGCCGTCCCCATCGATATCAATGGCCAATAAGCCATCGTCGGGCGATACCCAGGCAGTCAGCTCTGCCGCGCCGTCGTTATCAAAGTCAAAATGAGCCGTGCTGTCCTGCAGGGTCATGTACTCCAGTCCATCACCATCCAGATCCAGCACCACTGGCGTCACGGTATAGCTTGTCGAGGCTGGGTCAGAAAGGTTACCGGCCTGATCAACCGCATACAGATGATAGGTACCCGGTTCCAAGCCCGCGGTAGAAATTGCCGTGGGTGTGTTCGCTGAGGCAATGGTCACTGAATTGAATTGGTTATCCGCGGCACTGGTGATATCACTCAGTTGGTTAACCGTAATATTGCTGTTGACCAGATAAACTGTGCCTACCTCGGTAGAGCTGGCACGCAAACCGCTGACCGGCGTACCGTCGGCATCAAAGGGCTGCACAAAGATGCTCACCCCGCCAGCGCTGTTGTCACCATCCCAGACCACGACAAATTGACCGGTGTTGCCGATAAAGGCCACCCGGGTTGTGTAATCTGAGCCAGTGGTCAGGCCCGGAGGCTCAACAATCACAGCGCTGCTTGTTGTACGCGTACCATCGGCGTTGAACTGTTGCACGAAGACACTGGTGTCGCCGCCACTGTCCGTACCTTGCCAGGTAACCACCCACTCGCCAGTGTTCAGGGCGCTGATTTGAGGAGGGCCGGCACCCAAAGCAGCAGCCTCCAATTCGACTGATCCGCCAGTTGCCGAGCCATCGGCGTTAAACCGCTGCACGTAGACGTGGGCACTGCCATCAGCGGCGTCACCGAGCCATGCCACCACGTACTCACCGTTTGAACCCACGGCGGCGATCTGCGGACTCTCGTCAGATCGGACACCAAAGCCGGTGCGACTGTCCGTACCCTCAAGTTTCACTGCGCTGGGATGGGCCAGTGTGCCATCGGCATTCAGCAGTTGAACAAACACGCTGGTATCACCATCACTGTCATCGCCGGACCAGGTTACGGCAAACTTGCCGTTTTGCAGGGCGACGGCCTGGGGCATGCTATCTATGCCTGTTACTCCGGGTGCATCAAGCCTGATCATTCCGCCAGCGCTGGTGCCATCGACGGCAAAGCGCTGCAAAAAGATGCCGCCATCAGTGAAAGAACCATCGCTGCCAGACCAGACCACCAGATGCCCTGAATGGCCCGAACCACTGTCCAGGGCGATGATTTGCGGATTATCGTTATAGACCCCGCTCATGGAACCCAGCAGTGGGTTCCCGGACGGCTCGGCATGGGTCAGACGAACGATGCTGCCATCCAGAGCGCCCGCGTCGGTAAAACGCTGCAAATAAACGAAGGTGGACAGGTTGAAGTCCTCGCCCTGCCACACCACGGCAAAAGCACCACTGGTTCCCAACGCCGCAACTTGAGGGACCGAATCATTTTGAAATTGGGATGCCGGAGCTTCCAGCTTGACCTGGCTGCCATTGAGGGTGCCATCGGCATTAAAGCGTTGAACGTAAACGCTGGTATCGCCATCGGTATCGGTTCCACTCCAGACAGCAACGAAGGCACCGTTGGTGCCGATGGCAGCGATCTGGACTTGAGCGTTATCTTCACCTAACAGACCATCAACACTTAGCCTGACGGCAGACGCCAAAGCGTTGCCGGATCCATCAACCAACTGGACAAACACATCGTTGGCGTCCGCCCCGAGCATGGCCTGACCACTCCAGGCCACCACATAGTGACCCGAACTACCCAGCGATATAACCTTTGGGCTGGCGCTTAAAGCGCTTGGAGAGACAGCGTCGAACTGCTGGATGCCGCTGGTGATCAGGGTTGCCGTCGGCGGCACATTGTCGGCGACGGTTTGAACAGCGTTGGCGGCCAAATTGCCATTACCCGCAGCGTCAAAGGCAAGATCAGCGGCTACGGATACTTCAACATCGGCACTCCCTGTCGGAGTAACGGTTAATACGTACTGATTGCCACCGCCGATAAAGGTGCCCTTGCTGCCACCAGTCACCTCAACATCATCGATATCAAAGCCTGTTACCGCTTCGCTGAAGTTGAACGTAAAGTCGATGTCGCCGGAGTCGGCTACAGTCTTTGTAATGATGGCTGTGGGCCTCACAGTATCCACCGGTTGGTTGGCGCTAAACTGTTGAGTGTTGGGATTTCCCACGGCGTCAGTAACCGCATTGGGATCCACAAAAACGCCGATGTTCTGAGAGCTGTTATCGTCAGGTGTCACCACTAGGGTGTAGCTGTTGCCACTGCCTATGAAGGTGCCCTTGCTGCCGCCAGTCACCCGTACGTCATCTATGTCAAAACCCGAGACCGCTTCACTGAACTCAAAACTGAACGTGACAGCGCTATTGGTTGCTTGAGTGGCGTTATCGGTAATCGTCAGTGTGGGCGGCAAGGTATCCACTGCCTGCCGTACGGTCACCGCTGCGTTGCCATTGTTTAAGCTGTCTCTCCCAGCGTTTTCTGCCACTGAAACCACGATATCGTCGGTACTGTTCGAGTTGGGTGTCACCACCAAGGTGTAGGTATCGCCGGAACCCGAAAACGCCTGGATTACACCACCACTGACGGTGATGTTGTCGTCAAAACCACCAAAGACACCGGGGGTGGCTTTCAGGCCAGTTACCGCTTCGCTGAAGGTCAGCGTGAAAGTAACGTTACCCGTCGCCTGATTTACCGTCTCGCCATTGAAATCGTTGGTAATCGTCACACTGGGCGCTTGACCCAACAGCGTCAGATACAGCGGATTGGTGTCACCCGCATTAAAATTACCCGAATTATCGGTGAAGGACTGATCCTTGACCGACACGGCGATGCGTCCGTCCGCATCCACATCGGGCGTAAAAACCGCCGTGTAGTCTCTGCCATCGCCGCGAAATTCGCTCAGCGTTCCACCGCTGAGGTCAATATCCTGCTGGGCAAAATCCACCACCTGTTCACTGAAGGAGAAGTGCAGGATCGACGTTTCGTCCGGAGCCAACACATCATCGTCAACGCTGATCGCCACACTCGGCGGGGTTTGGTCAGCAATATCATGAACCGTCAGAGTGGGTATTGCCGGCGTTGTAAATCGACCGGCCTCATCAACAAAAAAGATGCGGTAGTCACCGGGCACCAAGCCATTTTTTGACAAGGCCACGCTATTGGACTCTACATCGACCTGCCGCCAGACATTGGTTGGCAAGGCTGTAATGTCTGTCACGTTGTTAACAGCAATGTCGTCCTTCACCAGATAGGCAGTGCCTGTTTCGCTGCTTTGAATAACGCCATCAACTACTTGGCCGTCGGCACCAAATCGCTGGACAAACAGTGGGTAGTCACCGTTGGCATCCTGCTTGCTCCAGAACACCACCGCACCCTCGTCAGCAATGGACTCCACAGCAACAAGGTGAAAATTCTCGGAACGAACACCGTGGATGTACTCGGAATGCAAACGACTGCCATCGGCATTGAAGGTTTGGATAGCAATAAATTCTTTATCGCTTTGACCGACCGATTCGCTCCACACCACGGTGTAGGAGCCGTTCGCGCCATTACTCACCACACCGTGAAGCTGCAAATCAAATAGCTGTTGCGCGTCATCAACTGGTCGGGTATCCAAAAGAGCCGTTGCGCCTACTTTTTCGCCAGCCGCATTAAATCGCTGGCTGTAGATTTGTTGCGAGAAATCTGCAGCCGTGCCACGCCAAAAAACCACATAACCATCATCGGCAATCGCGGCGATGAACGGATCGTGATCCGTACCCGATGTGTTATCAATCGCCTCCAGTTGAACCCTGGCATGACCCGTTGTGGAGCCGTCGGGGTTAACTTGCTGTATGTAAACACTGAAATCAGCCGACGCCTCGTCTGTGTCCCGCCCTTGCCAGGCCGCAACTAAATCGCCATCGGCAGTCAACGTCAGCGCACCTAGTGTGCCTGAAACACCGTCAATTCGGCCATTCAGGTTGCCATCGGCATCGAAGAGCTGCAGGAAAGCGCCATCAGAATCCAGCGAGCTCAGGGCGAAGGATCCATCGTTTCCAACAAGCGCGAGATGCGAAGCGGTTGATACCACGCCATCACCCACTGCTACTGGTTCCAGTGCGCTGCCATCGGCGAAGAATTTTTGCACCAGATATTCTTCGGTGGTCTCAGTTCGGATCGTAATCTCATCAACACGGTAGTGACGGGTAGTTACCCGCTGCCAGGAAATCACAAAATCGCCGCTGTCTCCCAGAGCCAAAATCTGTGGTCGGGTGTCTGTTATGCCTGTGTCTCCCTGATTCAGGGTGCGCTTAAGCAGCACACTACCGTCGGCATTGGTGACTTGAATCATTAACACTTGGTGGGCCGTCGCACCTGCGGGTTCCTCAACGTAACCCTCTGACAATTCAGCGATCACGACGTAGGCACCACTGTTGCCAATGGCCGCGATTTCAGACTTACCGGCAAGCACAAGCCTTGTGGTTCCCTCATAGGGCTCGCGTGGCGTCACTGAAGCAACTGGTCCTTCCAGCGTTCCATCCGCATTAAAGCGCTGGATGAAATTTTGGAAATTAACCTCTTGACCGGGTGAGAGAGGTCGCGAGGTCGTTTGCTCCCAGGCCACGTAGTAGTCGCTACTGTCACCTATGGGACTGAGCCGCGGATAGCCTGCCGTTTCGCCTTGAGTCGCACCGGGTAGAGCGAAATTTTCCAGATCGACAAGCGTTAATACAGATTCAATGGTCAGTTCATTTTCAGTGATATCCGTGGCGGAATTCTGGGCCTGGTCCACAACCGTCGCTGTTACCTCGTAACTGCCCGCCACAAAACGGCCTAATTCGCCATCAATGGGCACTGCGGTGGCGAGATCCAGCGACCACGTGCCGCCATCGGGATCAATGGGCACAGCATAGATTGCACCATTCACATTGACCTCAAGACGCTCTGCTGTCCCGGAGATGCCGCCTCCCTCTTTGCCAACAGCGCCTGTAATCACCGGCAGTAAATCTTTGGTTGAAAGTGAATCGACTGTTGGAGTGTAGGGCGCGGTGCGATCAATGATCAGTTCGTTATCGCTCTGCTCTATATTGACCACACGTCCCGCTGCATCAGCAACTTGCGCATGGACATCGTAAATACCATCAATACCGTTGCGCTCGATCAGTGTGCCGAGCGTTCCACGAACAGGCGTGGCGGACCCGAGATTCAGGGACCAATTACCCTGATCATCTACAGGCACCTCGTAGGTGGCGTTGGTTAATTCGAAAGAAGTCGCTTCGTCACTCTCAGGCACGTGATATTCATCGCCGAGCACCTGAACCATGAGGACTTCATTAGGGTTCAAACCCCGGCCAGTACCCGTACTACCAGAGATAACCGGCGTTAGCAGGTTCGTCATTTGCGAATCAACCGTCAGCGTACCTGTAGGCCCAAGATACAAAAACTCATCGCTGGTTGAATCTTCGGCGCTGTTGCCAGCAGCATCGGTGGATACCACCGACACATCGTAAGACTGGCCGGGCACGAAATCCCCCAAGGTTCCGCTGATCGGTTCATCCCGGCCCAGCGCCACGAACCAATACTCGACATCAGCTTCCAACAGATCCGTCTTGGTCTCTATATCGGTGTTGATACCGCCACCAAGAGACAGCAGTTGTGCCACATCCGCTACTGCAGCCTCGTAAGTAGCACCGTTAACCGTAACCCGATAGTCATTGGTCGGTGAGTCGTTGGTTTTTCCAAGGATGACGAAGGGCCGCTCTTCTGAAAAATCCCGAATGGCAGACGACGGCACAACCGATGGCGCCGCCGGTGTCTGTGTATCTACAGCCGAATGAGTGTGAAAGGGTTCATGAACATTGCTGTTTCCTGCAGCATCAAACGCAGCCCCGCTGGAAACCGAAACCCGCAGGGGTTCTATGCTGTCATCATTGGCTGTCACAACCAACGTGTAGATGTTGCCACTGCCGGAGAAAGCGCCCTTGCTGCCACCGGTGACCGCAATGTCGTCGGTCGAAAAGCCTGTCACCGACTCAGAAAACTTGAACGTATAGGTAATCTCTCCGGTTTCGGTGTTGATATAGCCATTCGGCAAGTCGTTACCAAGCTCAATAATTTCAGGGCTAACATCGTCCGCTCCAACCAATGCAGCGGCCTGCGCACCCAGTGCAGTGTTGTTGTGCTCGGCGTAGCTGGCGCCATCCTTCAAGGCATCCTGCCCCACTGTTGTCAGTGCATTCGAATCCAGCTGAGAGAACAGAAATTCCAAGGCTTCCAGAGTTGTCGTGCCCCGGGTCGCTTCAACACCTGAAATGGCGGTCAACACTGCGCCGTAATCATTACCAGCACTGTTACTGCTGCCGTCGGCATTGATCAATGCAACCGGCTCATCCGTTGCCACATTGCCGCCACTTAAGCCAAAGGCTTCTGCCACATTGGTGTTGGCTTGGTTGACTGAGCTTTCACTGATGCCAGCGGGGATTGTCGGCGCCTGACCAGGGTCAGCAGACACTACGTTGTCAAAACCGGCCTGTAGCGCTGCAAAATGTGTGAGCGGTGTAATCGCCAAGGTCAGCGCCTGTCCGGCTGTGGCCCAACCAATCGCTAACAGACCATCCGGCGCATCTTTATCGGCATTGGTAGCCTCGTCGCGATAATCAGCACCGGCATCGCCGTTGGTATCCACCAACTTGGCGACGACCAGACCGGCGTAATCCCCAAGATCCGCAGTAAATCTGCCATCGGAATCCAAGTTCACAGACTGCAGCAGGTTGCCGTTGGCGTCGTACAAATTTACCTGTAGGCCAGCCGCCGCAAGGGGCGGCCCCAGTACCACAGGGCCATTAACGGATGTTGGAGCCGACCCGGACGAATTGTTTTCGGCCAAAATCACCACGCCCACCAGTGAGCCAATAAGCGACACTACACCCCACAGCGGGAACCCAGGTTCGGCAGCATCGTCAGTCAAAGTTGCCAGTAGGCCAGTGTGTTGGTCGCTCTGAAGCAACAAGTCCATGGCTAAGTTGGCCCCAGAATGTACGTAGAAGGATGTATCTTGATCGGCGAGTTGAGTCCCGCGGTCCTTCGTCGCGGCATCCGTTGCTGTGTCTGAATCTTCTTTGTTTGGACCTTCTATCGCAGTAGCGGCTGGAGCGGTGGTGGTATCCAGAGCACGCACCGTACACAGGCTTTCGCCGCACAAACGAAAAAAGTCCTCATAGGTCTGGACTGAACCATCCGCTAGATACAACTTCAGGTCGTCGCCCTGCCGAACAACAAGGATGGTTTGGCCGTTATCCATTCCCTGAATCCGTCTGACCTCATCTCTGTCGAGATCAAGGGCTGCCAGAATATCCAACGGCTGGTAGGGTCTGATGGTTACTTCAGGATGTCGTGCATTACCCGCACTTGTTAACTGAGCCTTGAGATTATCTAGGTGAACGCTGTCAGCTGTGTGTCTCATCAGTATTTACCTCGAGTGTCTGTCTCGTCTGCTTCGACGATTGAGTTAACTGGATGCGTGGCCGACCAACGCAACTCGCCCTAGACCCGGCCAGGTCTAGGCAGATCGAGGTTTGAGCGACCAACGGCATTTGCGCGTTGGTCTGAAGCTACTCAATGGGGAGGCGCGCCATAACTATGGAAATCCATAGGTTCAGCGAAGAACTGCTAAAAACGTGAGCGAAGTCTCACTCGAGATTAGGCGGGGTCTATCAGGCCCAAAACCACCGCTCGGGCAATGGCCTGTTCACGTGTAGCGGCGCGAAGACTCTCTCGGGCAAGCTTTAGATGGTGCTCGACGGTTGCGGCACTGACTGTCATTTTTTTTGCGATCTCTTTCACTCGCTTACCCGAGGCTAGTAGCTGCAAACATTGGGTCTGTCTAGGGCTTAATACCTGCCTCGACATCTCTTGCATGGCTGCCACATCACTGCTGTTAAAGCGCTGCAAACGCTCATGAAAGTACATACAGGCTAAACCCAGGGTATCGGCTTGGTCATCATAGAGCGCGTCAAACTGCTCCCTGGTGAAATTCCCGCCCAAATTCCAGCCCCCAAAGTCCACACCATCACTTTTCGGCTCCATTACGAAAGTAGTCCCTGCCGTGAACCCAGTTTCCGCAATGTGTCGAATCAAATTGCGCTCGGCGACGGTGTATTCCTCAAAATCGTCCATGTACGCCAAGCCGGTTTTGGTTCCCTCTAGGGTATTGCAGCAATGGATATAGAACGCATCGGTCAATACATCTTGGTTTTGTTGGTAGGTATCGATCCAGGATTGAGGGATCGTTGACAACATGACGCTGTCCTCCAGGCTGAAATCTGGCCCTTTGAAATACACGTAGGAAACATGGGTGAGCTCAAATCCCCGAAAAAACTCGACGGCAGTGGTCCAGACCTGTTCTAACGAACTGTCTGGGCCAACACGATCGAGTATGAATTTGTAGGAACTTGCAGAAATCGGGTACTGCACTGCTTTGACACTCGCTTTGTTACTTGAGGCCCAAAGATACAGTGGGGCAGCTTTCCTAACAGCGAAGGGACCGTGGAATCGGCCGGAGTGTGAGACAGATCACCTTAAGTCAAGGCGGGGATTTGAGAGATCTAACCAATCACACCTTGGCGCGCCAACGCCTGCATGTCCTCCAGACTCAATCCCAGGTCCGACAAGACCTCCACGGTATGATCTCCCAAGTCCGCCGAGGGCTGCAGGGGCATGTCAGGGGTGCGACCAAACCGCAGCGGACTGCGCGGCTGACGCATAGCGCCGCCTCGAGGATGGTCGATATCCCGGAGCACCTGACTGGCCTGTACTTGAGGATCATCCACCACCTGGGCTCGGGTGTTCACTCTGCCAGCGGGTATTTCGTTATAGGCCAGCAGCTCCATCAATTCGTCGGTGGCGTATTGCCGACAGTCCGCGCCCAAATACCCCGAAACGATGGCCCCATCCGCGGTTTCACTGATACCGCACACATCCGCCAAATCCCCAGCGTATTGAACACCCTGGCCTTTAAAAGCGTAGTTCCACATCAGCTCGGGCCAATTGAAGTAAACCGCGGTATCAAGCATGGAGAGCTGCACATGCTGGCCACCACCACCCCGCTCTCTGGCCAGCAACGCTGCGGTAATGCCCTGTGCCGCGGTGAGCGCAGTAACCTTGTCGTAAATAATAGACCGCACCATCTGCAGGGCTGGGCCGGCGGCCTGATCATTGTCACTTTCAAGATCGGCATTCATGCTCATTGGCTTCATGCCCTGAACATCCAAAATCCCGCTCAGCGCCTGAATGACATAGTCATAGGTCTTTTGTTCTGCATAAGGACCCACTTCCCCCATACCGTTGATGGAGGCGTAAATCAGCTCGGGGCAATCGTCTTTAAGCGATTCGTAGTCCAAACCCAGGCGCGCCATTTTTCCGGGCCGATAGTTTTGCAGCAGTACGTCCGCGGTTTTAGCCAATTGCTTGATCAATGCCTGGCCTTCCGAGTGCTTTAAATTGATGGCTACAGAGCGCTTGTTGCGATTGATCATGGAATAAATCGCACTCAACCCGTTGCGCGAGGCACCCAAGCCGCGGATACCGTCACCCCACCCCGGGGGCTCTATTTTGATTACATCCGCACCTTGGTCGGCCAGTACGACAGCGGCCATGGGGCCGGAAACCGCAGAGGATAGATCCAGCACACGAAACCCCTGCAAGGGCCCTAACCGATCTGTCGACGAAGCCGTCGGATCGTTTTGCGAATGGTTCTGACTCATGTTGCGGCCTTGTCCTGTTTATTGGTGTTTTTAATTCGTGTTGGCATGCGCAAATCCAGCGCAAGCCGGATGAGAAAATGCTCAATACCGCTGCCACTGGTTCCCCGCCCGACCCCTTCGTACTAAGCTGGCCAGAATCGCCCCAGAATCACTTTGGGGCAACCACGCCGCCATACAACAGCCTTTGTGCAAAGGATTTGAGATGAATACCTTAACGCCAATGTACGCCGCCGCCCGTTTTTTTTCGATTTGCGCCAGCGCCTTGTTCTTTTCCATTCTTGTCGCCCTTGTCGTCGCTGGCTGCGCCGATAAACCTCAGTCCGATGGCGAACAAGCCAACACGAGCCAGCCTTCCCCATCGCTTACCCTGACGCAATGGCTGGACGAACAATACGAACAAGAACTGATGTTCTCGCCGGTTTCCCTGACGTTTTTGGGGCGCAAAGAGCGCAATGATGAAATCGATGCCCTGACCTATGAGGCCTTTGCCGAACAGATAGCCTGGAAAAAGGCTTCCGTGGAAAAAATGCAGACGCTGTTTGACCGAGCCGCACTAACGCCGGACGAACGCCTTTCCTACGATTTATGGATTTACCAACTGGAAGAGATGCAGGCTTCGGCCCCCTTCTTTTATGACGGGTTGGTCTTTGACCAGATGAATGGCGTGCAGAGTTTTCTGCCCACCTTTTTGATTAATTTTCATCGAGTGGACGAACCCGCGGACTTGGACGCCTACATCAAACGGATCGAAGCGGTAGCGCCTCGAACGCAAGAAGCCATCGACAATGCGGCCAAGGGTCTGGCCAAAGGGGTTATTTCCCCGGGCTTCGCGTTGGAAGGCGTTATCGAACAAAGCAGAAAAGTGATTTCTGGTCAGCCCTTTGATGCCACCAGCGACACTGACAGCGATTTGTGGGCGGATCTGCAAACAGAGATACAAACCCTTTTAGACGCACAAAAAATTGACGCCCAAACCGCGGCGGATTTGCGCGCACAGGCGAAGACCGCGCTGCTCGGCAAGCTGATGCCGGCCTATGAGAACATCATTCAATGGGCTGAAAACGCCTTAGACCAAGCGCCTGGGAAGGTCACCGGGGTGAACGCCCAGCCCAATGGCGACGCTTACTACAAATTCCGCTTACGAGATCAAACCACCACGGATCTCACAGCGGATGAAATTCACCAAATCGGTCTGGATGAAGTCGCGCGTTTGCGCCGGGAGATGGAACAAGTCAAAGAGCAAGCAGGCTTCGAGGGTTCGCTGCAGGCGTTTTTTGCCCACGTTCGTGAGGGACAGTGGAACTACTATCCCGATACTGACCCGGGCCGCCAAGCCTACATAGACGATGCCACTGCCGCCATCGACGGCATCAAGGCACAGCTACCCAACTACTTCGGTCTGTTACCCAAGGCAGACTTAATCGTAAAACGTGTCGAACCCTTTCGGGAGCGGGATGGCGCAGCCCAACACTATTACTCCGGCACACCCGATGGATCCCGCCCGGGCATTTACTATGCACATCTGTCAGACATGACCGCCATGCCCAAAAATCAGCTCGAAGTGATTGCCTATCACGAGGGACTGCCGGGGCATCACATGCAAATCTCCATCGCCCAAGAGCTCACCGGCGTACCCACCTTTCGCACACAGGCGAGGTTTACCGCTTATTCAGAGGGCTGGGGGCTTTACGCCGAGTATTTGGCTAAAGAAATGCCTGGCACCTATACCGATCCCTATCAGGACTTTGGCAGACTAACGGGAGAAATCTGGCGCGCCATACGTCTGGTGGTGGACACCGGGCTACACGCCAAAGGGTGGACCGAACAACAAGCCATAGACTACTTTGCTGCCAACTCGCCCGAACCCGAAGAAAGCATTCGCTCCGAGGTTCAGCGCTACATCGTGATGCCCGGGCAAGCAACGACATACAAGATAGGCATGTTGAAAATTCTAGAACTGCGAACCAAGGCAAAGGCTGAGCTGGGTGAGCGATTCGATATTCGACAGTTCCACGACGCCATTTTGGATGGTGGCGCATTGCCACTGCCCCTGCTGGAGCGTAAGGTTTCTGCATGGATCAGCGAAGTTCGCCAGTAAACTCTCGTAACGTGAGGCCCCCACTCGGGTCTATGGGATCGACTGAGTCAAGCAACCCGAGCAAAAGCCCACGTCGCTGCATGCTCGCGGCTGTGGGCCTCTTCGCTGCCTGGCCTAAATTACTCCTTACCCTGATTGGCTGCGCCGCGTTGGTGCTGGGTTCCGGCCTTGACCACACTCATACCAAATCCGCGGTAGACCAAGATTGCGTTGTTTGCCAATTCGGCGCGGCACTAGCCGATTCTTCCGCACCTTTAAACATCCACACCTACGCAGAATTCTTCAGCGCGCCCTCCGGCAGCGCAGACTCCGTCACTACGGCGGCGATTTATCCCAAAGCACCCGCCAGAGCCCCACCAGTCAAACACCCCTTCGCATAAATCTTTTAAACCCGCTCGCCTTGGCGAGCGCTAAAACTGATTGATCGGGAGTTATCATGACTGCTCTATACCGCTATCCGGTGTTCAGTGTGCGCAACCCACTTAAAACAGTTGCATTCTTCTTACTGATCTCGTCCTCGCTGGCTGACCAAAAGGCACAAGCCGCAGCGGATTTGACGGGGTCATCAAGGCAAAAGGACTCGACCATCGAAGAAGTGGTGGTGCGTGCCCACCCGCTGTCGGCCGAGGGACTAGCCCAAAGCACCATATCGTTAAGCGGCGATGCCCTAGCCCGCAACTTGGCGCCAAATCTCGGCGAGACCTTGGGCAACCAACCCGGCATTCACTCCTCAAGTTTTGGCGCCGCGGTAGGCCGACCGGTCATTCACGGACAAAGCGGCGCTCGAGTCCTGGTCATGGAAGACCGCTTGAGCACCATGGATGTGTCGGTAACCAGTGGCGACCACGCCACCACCATTGAGCCTTTTATCGCCGACAGCATCGAGGTGCTTAAGGGGCCAGCCACCTTGCTCTACGGTAACGGCGCTGTGGGCGGCGTGGTTGATGTACACACGGGCCGTGTACCCCATGGGCAGCAAGAGGCTCGAGTCAGCGGCCGCATTACTGCCCAAGGCAGCGACAACGGTGATCAACATGCGATTGCGGGTCGCTTCGACGGACGCCAGAACCGCTTTTTCTGGCATGTAGATGGCTTCGACCGCCGTTCGAGCAACTACGACATCCCCGGTGAAACCGAATCAGCAGCATTGATTGCTCAAGAAGAGGCCGAGGCTGCAGCCAACAATACTCAGCATGAAGAGGAACATGAAAGTGCCGGCTTCCTCCCAGGCAGCCATTTCGACACCGACGGCGGCGCCATTGGCTTAAGCTACGCCGACGATCACTGGTTTGCGGGTATTGCCCTTAGCCAATTGAACGCTGTCTATGGTTTGCCAGGCGGACATGGCCACGAGGATGAAGCGCCGGTTAACGGAGCACCTGTAAACGCAGCATCTGGCGAAGAATCCTCTGACACCCCTATTCTGGATCTAGAGCAAACTCGGGTTGATTTTGAGATAGGCGGCGCAAACCCCTGGTCTGGCGCCACGGATACCTGGTTTGGTCGCGCAGCTCACAGCGTTGAGAGCCTCAATTTACGCATTGGCACCAATGACTATGAGCACGCTGAAATTGAACCCAGTGGCGAAGTCGCTACGTTCTTCCAAAACGATGCTGTGGAAGCCCGCTTCGAAGTCACCCACGACCTGGGTGGGAACAAACACGTGTGGGGGGTGCAGTTATCGGATCGGGATTTTTCCGTTACCGGTGAAGAAGCCTTTGTCCCAGGTGTCGACAGTCGCAATACCGGCGTTTTCTGGCTGAGCGAGCAGATGGTGAATGATCTGGCTCTGGAGATGGGGTTGCGCTTTGAACGCGTGGAGCACAAAGCGCAAGAAGTGGCGGCCCAAGCAGATTTCACGACTGCCGCGGGTTCCCTAGGCGTTATCCATGCCATTAATACGGACCTGACGTTGACCGCCAATTTTGGCTACGCCCAGCGCGCTCCGGTCGGTGAAGAGCTATTCAGTGATGGGCCTCACCTGGCCACCGGACGTTATGAAATTGGCACCGCCACTCTGGATGAAGAAACCGTGTACCGCATGGACGTCATACTAGGCTGGGCGAAAGACGGTGTAGAGCTCAACCTCAACGCCTATTACGCAACCTTTGACGACTATATTTATCAAAACGCTACTGGCGGGGAAGAAGACCAATTGCCCGTCTTTGTCTGGGATCAGGCGGATGCGGATTTTTACGGACTGGACGGCGAACTGCGATGGCAGAGTATCGAGATCGCTGGTGGCAACCTGACCCTAAGAGCGTTCTTTGATCTGATCCGTAGTTCCCTAGATACCAGTGCTGAGAGCGAGCTGCCGCTGATGCCTGCAGATCGGCTGGGTCTGTCCCTGACCCAGCGCTGGGGCGATGTTGCGCTGACGTTGGAAGCCAAACGGGTGGCGGATCAGGACGATGTCCCCAGCTACCAGTTAGCCACCCAAGGCTATAACGACATTGACGCGCACCTAGAGTGGCAACCCCAACTGACTCAGGCCCAAAACCTGGTGATCTTTCTGCGGGGCGAAAATCTCAGCGACGATGAACAGCGTCACCACACCAGCTTTATCAAAGATACCGCGCCCCAAAGAGGACGCACCTGGACCTTGGGCGCACGTTATCAATTCTGATTAGTGACGACCGGTCAGGTTCGCAAGCTGCGAGCCCGGCAATTGCAACGGCGCCCGTGTTCTTGCTCAGGCACCAGCGGCTAGCCCTGCCCCATGAGATGCAGATACCATGGACTTTTCACAGTAAGTTGCTGTGCAGCCCGAAGTTTGCGCCGACGGTCGGCTTACTGGGTCGCCGTTGATCATCAAAGAGTGGAGCGCCGTGTCTCAATCCAGACGAACCGTTATCGCTGGCCTTGTATTGGCCTTAATCACCCAGTTTTATCCCGTGTTCGCCGTTGCATCGACGCCGGTAGCCTGGCAGCACTGGACGGCACACCAACCCGCGTCGACCACAACGGTGGATCATGAGCTTTGGCAAACCCTACTGGACAAACATGTCACAACACACGCTGACGGCATCAATCGTGTGGACTATGGAAATTTCGATGACGACTCCACTGGGCTGCTGCAGCGGTATCTGACCTATCTCAGCCAGCTCAACCCCACCGAGCTCAATCGCAGCGAGCAGCTGGCCTACTGGATCAATCTCTACAACGCCCAAACGGTTCAAGTGGTGCTGGACCATCCCGGCAAGAAGAGCATTCGCGCCATGGGGCCCCTGTTCGCCTTTGGCCCCTGGGACGAAGCCTATTTGCGCATAGAGGACCAAAAGGTGACGCTTAACGATATCGAGCACCGCATCTTAAGACCGATCTGGCAGGACCATCGCCTGCACTTTGTTCTCAACTGCGCCAGCATCGGCTGCCCAAATCTCAGCCAGCAAGCCTATACCGCCGACCGTGTAGAAACCCAGCTTTCCCAAGCAGAAGCCACGTTTCTCCAGCACCCTCGGGCAGTGTCTCTTTTGGCTGATGGCGCGCTTAAGCTATCCAGTCTGTTCGATTGGTATCAGGCTGATTTTGCTGACAATGAAGAGGCCCTGCTGTTGTACCTAGCAGGACATCGAGCGGATCTGGCGGCCCGATTGGCGGCCCAAGAACGGCCCTATAAGTTCGCCATCGACTACGATTATGATTGGAATCTGAACAAGAGTAGCCAATAACCATCAAGACGCCTCTGGGGAGAGACTATGAGCACATCCAATTACGAGACCATCCTAACTTCATTAAATGAAGGCGTGATGACCATCACCATGAACCGACCAGACCGGCTCAACGCTTGGACCTATCAAATGGGCGCAGAGCTGCAGCAAGCACTGGAATCTGGCAATAACGATAACGACGTAGACGTTTTTATCATTACCGGCGCGGGCCGAGGCTTTTGTGCCGGGGCTGACATTAAGGACCTCTTTAAAGATCAAGCGGACTCCGGCGGTAGCGACGAGCGGCCTGCTCGAGATTGGGTTGGCTTAGTACGACAATCCAAACCCATCATTGCTGCGGTAAACGGCGCGGCAGTAGGCGTTGGTCTAACACAAATTTTGCCTTGCGATTTCATCATGGCCAGCCCAGAGGCCAAGTTCAGTGCTCGCTTCGTCAAAATGGGCGTGGTACCCGAATTGGCCAGCTCTTATTACTTAGTTGCCCGAGCTGGCTTTGGCTTGGCGAATCGCATGATGCTGACCGGGGAAACCATCGATGCCCAAGAAGCGCTGCGCATTGGCTTGGTGGATGAGCTGGTGGACAGCGCGGAAAATTTGCTTAACCGAGCCACGGAATTGGCGAAGCAAATCGGCGAAAACCCATCTCGCACGCTCGGTGTCGTCAAAGAGCTGGTGACAGCCAACATGGCCGAACCGGATATCAAGGCAGTTCAGCGACGAGAGATGGCTGCTCTGGCCGAGGCTTACAAGAGCCCAGAACACCACGAAGCCATCGCCGCGTTTATTGAAAAACGCCCACCCAACTTCAAGCAACTGGGTTAACGGTCGAAAATACCCCAGACCTAGGCTGCTGCAGCGCCGGCGTTTCGGCGCTGCAGTGTAAATATCACGACCAGCATGCCGAGATTGGCATACCCAAGGCCTTGCACGAATCCAAGCCACGCCACCGTGTCAGACGTCACGAGCGGCAGCCAAAACCCACACCCCACCAGCAGCAGCGCCCGGATTAGATCCACCCAGTAACGCTGGGGTGCGTTTTCAAGCCACAGTCCAGCCACGTAGATTGACACGGCTAGCAAGGCAAATAGCGACCAAACCAAAAGCACGGGCATCTCCACAAAACCTGCGGTTAAAGCAAAGGCGCTGACCGTCAGCAGCACGTACTGAACAAACACGTAAATCTTAGAACTCAGGGGCAGCCAGGGATCGTAACGCTCCATCCAGGTGCTGTGGTTTTCGCGCGGCGGTGTCAGCCCTTGAGGAAACCAATCCGGCCCCTTAAACCAAACCGCGCACTTGTCTCGCCAGCGTGGCGCTTTGATGGATAGCACGAGGGTCTGCCACCAGACACTGGCATTGGCCCAGAGGGGGTTCCAACTGCGTAAACCGTGGGTGATGCCATACACGGGCTTTTCATCTTCCCGCTCATCGCAAAACGTGCCGAACATCCGATCCCATAGGATCAGAAAGCCGCCATAGTTTTTGTCGATGTAGCGCGGATTTTTCGCATGATGAACCCGATGATTGGAGGGCGTGACCAATATGCGGTCTAGCACGCCCAGACGATTCACGTGCTGGGTATGCACCCAGAACTGATAGACCAAATTCAGCGTGCCCACACTGATCATCACGTAGGCCGGTGTGCCAGCCAGATACATGGGTAAGTAAAAAACAAAGCCAATGTAATCGGTGCTGGTTTGTCTGAGGGCGGTGCTGAGGTTGTATTCCTCGCTTTGATGATGGGCGCTGTGAGATGCCCACATGATCCGCCATTCGTGTCCGAACCGGTGTTTCCAGTAGTAGCAAAAATCGTAGGCAATAAACGCCGCCACCCAATGTAACCAATGGCTGGGAGTCCAGGTCTCCACCCCCAACGCGGCAACCACGGCAGTGAAAAACACCGCAGCAAAACTCAGGCGTAGCACTCCCATCAGCTGACTCAACGTACCCATCAGCAAACTGGCCAAGGCATCATTGAGGCGATAGGTCTGACGTTTTACCCACAGACCAAACACCCACTCCAGGATCATGGCCAAAATGAAAAACGGTACTGCGATTTCGACGAAGTTCATCTCGGCAGTTTAAGTACCTTAGAGGTCAAGAACCATCTGGAAAAACCTCACTTTGACTTACCCAACCGTCCATGCCGCGACTAGGCGCTGACCTCACAAGCCGCCATACTGCTCGGGCTTGTACTGACATTGAACAGGCATATTGGGAGCAATTTTTCAGGGGAGAGACACCATGCCACGACTATCACAAATACCACGCGATCAGGCAGATCCATCGGTTTTACCATTCTACGACGCACTGTTCGGCAAGGACCGGGACCCGGTGGCCCATCCCGGCACAGCAACTGGCACCCCAGGCAACTGGTGGACCGTGTTTGCCCACGTACCTGACTGTCTGTTGCACATGGTTGCGGGGTTTGAGTTTTATCGCGACAGCAAACGCAAGCTGTCTCCCAGACTGCGCGAACTGGGCCAGGCTAGAGCGGGTTTTGCTCGCGGCAGTCAATTCGTCTTTTCCCAGCACTGTAAGGCGTTACGCGCTGCGGGCTTTGCTGACGAACAAATCGAGGCGGTGGCGCATTGGTCAGCAACGAACTTATTCGATGACGCCGAGCGCGCGGTGCTGGCCTACACCGACGACTTGGTGTTGCAAGGCGGTCGCGTCAGTGACGGCACCTTTGCCGCGCTGCAGCAGTATTTATCAGAGGTGGAGATCATTGAGCTCACCTACATCGTATGTACCTACGAAATGCACGCCACCATGACCCGGGCCCTGCGGCTGGAGTTCGACGATGTGCCTGAGCGCATTCAGGAAGTCCCGGTGCCTGAGGGCGAGGACAGGGATATCGACTTTTTCAAGGACGTAAAGTAAAAGTAAACACGCAACAAACAGGGAGATGAGATCATGTCAGTAACCGGCCAATGCCTTTGTGGCGAAATCAGCTATAGCATCGACAACCCACCAGCCATGAACGGCGTTTGCCACTGCAAAAACTGTCAGCGCCAAGCGGGCAGCGCGTTCTCAACTCTGGCCGGCGTGCCAGTGAATGAACTTCACATTACCGGCGAGCCTAAACTTTACGTTGATTCAGACACGTCCAGCGGCAACAGCGTACAGCGTTTTTTCTGCGGCAATTGCGGTTCGCCAATTTATTCCGCGGTTCAAAGTTCACCGGACATGGTGTTTTTGAAAACCGGCACGTTGGACGACAACAGTACCTTTCAGCCCCAATTTCATGTGTGGTGCGATACCAAGCAAAATTGGGTCGATATACCGGAAGGGGTTCCGGCCATGGCGCAAAGCCCGGGCTAGGTATACCTCCAGCCCAGCCCAGCCCAGCCCAATGCGGGATTGCCTTGCGCAATCCCTGCACTGTCTGTCTTTTTAGCTTCTTAGCTTCTTAGCTTGCTAGCTTCTTTCCTTTCCGCCCTCTTACGTTCCTACCTTCCTTGCTTACTTCATCTGAGTTTTCAGCAAACCCATGAGCTTTTCGCCATAGGGTGGACGCAATCCTAATTTTTCGGCGGGATTAAACGTCGCCTGCTTGAACACAGATTTGGCGTGACTGAACGTACGGAAGCCATCCTCACCGTGATAGGCACCCATGCCTGAGGGCCCCACGCCGCCGAACGGCAGGTTTTCCTGAGAAATGTGCATGATCACGTCGTTGAGCGTCACTCCACCGGAGGTGGTGTGGCCCACAACGGCTTCGGTTTCTTGTCGATCGTTGCCAAAGTAGTACAAGCCTAGGGGACGATCATGAGCGTTGATGTAGTCCACGGTTTCGGACACATGGTCATAAGGCTTGATGGGCATCACCGGCCCAAAGATTTCCTCTTGCATAATGGCCGAGTCCTCAGGCGGATCGATCACCAGCGTGGGCGGAATTTTATGCGCAGATTGCTGCCGGAAATCTTCGTTAGCAGGATTAATCTCTACCACTTCAACGCCCCGTTCTTTGGCCTCATCCAAGTAGCCAGTGATGCGCTCATGGTGTCTGGCATTAACCACTGAGGTGTAGTCCGGGTTATCCAACAACGTAGGAAACATCTTCGCCACTGCCCGTTTGCTGGAGTCTACAAATTCACCCACGCGATCACGGGGCACAAAGACATAGTCTGGTGCCAAACAAATTTGGCCCGCGTTCAACGTCTTGCCAGCCATAATCGCGCTGGCGGTTTCATCCATGGACGCGTTGGATGACACGATCACTGGAGATTTGCCACCCAGTTCCAGGGTCACCGGCACTAGGTTTTCTGATGCTGCCCGCATCACATGTTTTGCCACGGAGGTGGCGCCAGTAAACAACAAGTGATCAAAAGCCAGGCTGGAAAAATCCGCCCCGGTCTGCGGCCCGCCGGTAATCACGGCAATTTCGTCTTCATCAAAGTCTTCAGCAAAGGCACGGGCCATGGCTTCGGACGTAGCCGGAGTGTATTCGCTAGGCTTAATCATGCAGCGATTACCAGCAGACAAAATGCCCGCTAACGGCGTAAAGGTGAGATTGACGGGAAAATTCCAAGGACTGATCACCCCTACTACCCCTAGCGGCTGATATTCCACCCAAGCCTTTGCACCCAGGAGCGCCAAGATGCCAGGTGTGACTTTGCGCTTGTCTTTTTTCTGCCAGGCTTTGAGATGCTTCTGGGCATGACGTAGGGGTCCGATGGAGGAAGCGATATCGGTAAACAACGATTGGTGCTCACTGCGATGCCCGAAGTCCTCTGTCATCGCGTCGACAAAGGTTTTCTGGTGTTTTTTCAGTACACCCACCGCCCGTTCCAAACGGTTGATTCGGGTTGCAGAACTGACCAAGCCCTCTGCCAAATAGGCAGCGCGCTGCCGATCTAAGATGTCCTGCATGGCGGCTCGCGGTGTTTCCTCATAGGTATCGTTCATGGTCTAACTCCTTTGGGTTTCCGTCTTATTCAATGTATCGATATGAATGTTCGCTGGTTCGCATACCCAGGCCGTGTGTCCCTGGCCCGGCTTGTTTTTCACCGCCGTCACCTTACGTGATGGCCGGGGCGCTGGCGTCCACAAATTGTTCTCGTAGCGTGCGCTTCAGCACCTTGCCTGTGGCATTACGCGGCAATGCATCAACAAAGGCCACACTGCTTGGGACCTTGAACTTGGCCAAGTTCGCCAGGCAGTGGGCAATGACGTCGTCCTCGGCCAACGCTTGCCCGGCTTTGAGCACCAACACCGCTTTTCCAGTCTCGCCCCAACGCTCATCGGGCACACCAATAATGGCGGCTTCAGCGACCTGGTTAAGCTGATACAGCACGTTTTCCACTTCTGCGGGATAAACGTTTTCGCCACCGGAAATGTACATGTCTTTCCAGCGATCAACGATATAAATAAACCCTTCTTCGTCAAAGCGCGCGGCATCACCGGTCTTTAACCAGTCATCAACAAAAGCGTCCGCCGTGGCTTCGGGCTTGTTCCAGTAACCCGGGGTGATGTTTGGACCACGAATTAATAGCTCACCCACTTCGCCCCAGGGCAGCGTTGCGCCGTCGTCATCGACAATTTTTACTTCCGTATGCAACAAAGGCTTACCCGCGGAACCGATTTTGCGCATCACGTCATGGGCCGCCAACGCCGTGCCGCCCGGGCTGGTTTCGGTCATACCCCAGCCTTGGATCAGGGGCACCCCACGGTCGATCCACGCCTTCAAAATTGCCTCAGCGCAAGGCGCCCCGCCAACACCCGCAGTAACGATTCGGCTCAAGTCTGTGCTGTCAAAATCCGGATGCTGCATCATGAACTGATAAGGGGCAGGTACGCCGAAGAAATGGGTCACGCCCAAACGTTCATCGCCCAAAACCGCCAGCGCACGGCCAGGTTCAAAATCTCGCATCAGCAAAATCTGCCCACCGGCATGCAAAATGGGGTTGGCGTAGCAATTCATGCCACCGGTGTGGAACAGCGGCAGCACCACTAGCTGCACCGTTTCAGCACTGATACCCGAGGGCACGCCCAGATTCACCGCGTTATAAAAGTTCATTCCGTGGGTGATCATCGCCCCCTTGGGATGCCCCGTGGTTCCCGAGGTGTACATAATCATGGCGACATCATCGTGGGTACAGTGAACCGCCTGATACGGGTCTGACCCAGCGGACAAAGCCTGCTTATATGCACAGGCCGGATCGTCGGCATCTAACTGTAACGACGCGGGAATGCCGCATTGCTTGACCAGTTGCTCACCCGCGTCGGCAAACTTTTGATCGAAGACCAGCACCTTGGGCGTTGAGTCCCCAAGAATGTAGTCCAGTTCCGGCACGGTTAAGCGCCAGTTCAAGGGGATACAGATAGCACCAATCTTGGAACACGCAAATTGCGCTTCGAACACTTCCGGGCAGTTTTGCGTAAGTAGTGCGACACGGTCACCCTTCGCCACGCCCTGGGCCTGCAGCCATGCCGCGAAACGACAGGCACGTTGGTCTAGCTCTTGATAGCTCACCTCTTCCTGAGTATCCAAATCGATGATGGCTATCTTCTCGCCCCGCACCTGGGCGTGATAGGCGGTCCAGTCGTAATATTTGACGCTCATGCTTTATCGGCTCGTTGTTGTTTTTCGAGGCAAAAAGCATACCCCAAACTTGCGCCCTTAAGGCCGATGCAACACAGCATTGATCCAGCACCCAAGTAGCCGTAGTGTCGTTGCGATATGCAATATCACTGAGAGCACGTCATGGCCCAACCCCAACGCCACACCTACCTTGCCACCCTCATCAACGCCAATCAGCACCTGAAATCGCTGCTGGTGGCGATAACGACTCTGCTCATATTGAGCTGCGGCACAGCCCCTAACCCGGAGCAGATTCTGATCGATAACGTCAGCGTGGTTGACCCCGTGGCAGGACTGATCCCAGACCAGCAAGTGCTGATCGAAGAAGGCCAAATTCTGTCTATTCGGCCTGCTGGCTCAGAGCTGGCTGAGAATCCTAACCGAGTGCTGCGCGACGCGACCGGCCAATTCCTCATTCCAGGTCTTTGGGATATGCACGTGCATTTTGTGTACGAGCCCACGTTAACCGACGCTATGGCCGACCTGTTTTTGGACTATGGCGTTACCAGTGTTCGCGATACCGGTGGCGACATTGAGGTATTGGCCGCCTTACGCAACGCCTTGCCCTCACCCAAACCTCATATTTACATCTCGGGACCGCTGCTGGACGGGAAATTTGTCGTTTACGATGGCTCGGATCCGTCCCGACCGGAACTTGGCACCGCGGTGCTGCAACCTGAGGATGCGGAAGGCACCGTCGCGGCATTGCAGCAAGCCGGCGCAGATTTCATCAAAATTTACGAGCTGATCCAGCCCGACACCTATGCAGCGCTGGTGGCTGCGGCCAGAGCACGCAACATGCCTATTGCCTCTCATGTACCACTGATGATGACGGCGGATGCCGCGGGACCACTGGCAGATTCCATGGAACACCTACGCAACATTGAACTGGCATGCGCAAAAAACTGGGAACAGCTGCTGCAGATCCGCCAGCAGCGAATCACCAATTTCACCGAGGGACTGGGGCACAACCTACGTGCTGGCTTACACAGTGATCAGCGATTGCCCGCCATTGCCAATTACGACGAGTCCCGCTGTAACGACGTGCTGGACAGTTTGGTCAGCACCATTCAGGTGCCCACGTTGCGATTGAATACCGTGCGCCATTTACGCCCATTTTTACGCGACGATTGGCCTCAAGCTTTTGGCACCATGCCTGAGAAAACCCAAGAAAACTGGCAGGCTTTCATACATGCGATATCACAAATGCCTGCCGCAGACCCCACATTCGCCGAGTGGAGTTTGTTTTTGGTGGGTCGCGCCTTAGAACGCGGCGTGCCTGTCGGCGCTGGAACGGACACGCCGATAGGCCTCGGCATTCCCGGCTATAGCTTACATAGCGAGCTAGAGCTGCTAGTCCGCGCCGGCATGACCACTCAACAGGCGCTGTTTGCCGCCACCGTTACACCCGCCAAGTTCCTTAATCTGCAAGACACCCAGGGCCGCGTTCAACCTGGAATGCGGGCGGACTTGGTGCTACTGAACGCCAATCCGCTCTTAGACATTCGCCATACCCGAGCCATTGAGGGGGTGATGCTAGACGGTGAATGGGTTCGATAAGGAAGGCGGACGCCAGCTTTTGAGAAATATCTCACTGACCAAGGAGAAATTGCCTACTGCGGCTTTGATGAAACTTGATAAAAAATGATGGATCAAAGACCGTGATCTAACCCTAGCGGTGCCGGAGACTGCTATGACTCTTGCTAAGGACGACTTGGAGCAAATCAAACAACACTTTTTTGAGTGGGCGTATCAATGGGCCAGTGAAGCACAAGTGGCAATGGGCCCAAGTAAAATCGAATCTGAGCTGCTTGAACGTATGGCACGGGTTGAAGAAAACCTGGCACTACAGATGAAGCTAATCAGGCAAATCATCGAAGAAATGAATGTGCGTTTTGACCGGGTCGAAAAGCGCTTTGAACAAGTTGAAAAACGCGTCGAGCTAATCGAAATACGTCTTGAACAAATGGACAAACGCTTTGAACAAATCGACAAACGCTTTGAGCAAGTCGATAGACGTTTTGAACAAGTCGATAAGCGCTTTGAACAAGTCGATAAGCGCTTTGAACAAGTCGATAGACGCTTTGAAGAGCTCACTCGGCGCATAGATCGCTTTATGATTTGGTCCTTCGGCACCACCGTCGCCACCGGTGGCATCGTCTTAGGCGTTGTGCGGCTGTGGAGCTGACCGCTACCGCTGCCACTACCGCTAAAAAGCTGGGATTACCCAACCGGACGCACTAAGCCGCTTTTTAACGCAGGGTGACCTTCCGGTTGGTAGGTGACAATCATCGCCCGCCTTGGCCGCTCGCTATGGTTTGCGCCGGATCCATGGACGATAAAGGGATCAAAAAACGCCACCGATCCGGCCTGGGCTACAACGGGCACCTTAATAGACAAATCCACCGCGCTAGGATTGGTGTAGAAGCCAGCCAGTTGCCGATCATCCTCACAGCCCGGCAAACAGCCATGGGTATGGCTGCCCGGAATAAATCGCAAACAACCATTTTCCTCAGCGGCATCGTCGAACAGCACCATGACGTTTGGCAACCGATGGACATGGCCACAATCGTGCATCCAGTACGGTGCATCTTGATGCCAACCAAAACCCGAGCCGAGTTTTGGATACTTAAAATTCAGTTTGGCGGTCCACAAAGACAAATCTCCGCAGCCCACCAATTGACGCATGGGGCCAGTCAGCCTTGGGTCATCAATGAGCGCGTTCAATTCTGCAGAAACGTCATTGATGGGTTCGATAACTCGCAGTTTTTGCGCGTCTTCGTAGTGCTCAAACTGCACGGTAATGTGATCGATATCCACAAACCGATTACCGTCCAGCCAGTATTCGTTAATCGATCCAGTGTCGGCATCGCTGTGAATTCGCGCTAGCGCTTTGAGCTCCGCAGCATCCGCCGCTGCGCGCATATCGTCGCACTCAGCCTCGTTGAATAAGCCCTGCCGAATCACAAACCCGTGCTGCAGATACGCATCCAGCTCAGCTTCATTCAGCGCCTGCACTGAGCGCTCATCACTTGGATCACTTTTCATATCTTGATTCATCACACTTTAACGGCGGCGAAAACTGCAGCGGATTTATATTCATTGATTCAGGGCTTTAAACCCAGCGCCGAGAGTTCTGCCCCCTCCTCTTAAACCTCTCTCTTAAATCTGTCTCTTGAACCGCTCTCTTAACACCGTCGTTTAAGCATAGATGCTCCAGGTTCATTGATTAACGAATGTATTTCAGAGTTTTACAAACCGCTACGCCAAATCCTACCGCTTATCCGCTGCAAGCCACGCTTTATCAATTTGTCGCTGTTTTTTGTAACACAACGAGCACATTAGTTCTTCGGCGTGTAGACCCATGCAAGCGCACGTCCACTAGAAGGAATTGTCAAGGCGATACCACAACTATTGAGAGGAAATCATGCGTAAAACACTCTTATCAAAATCCTGGTTAAACACAGGCCTTTGTTTCATCAGCGCCTTAAGCGCTGTTTTCGTACACGCGGAGGGGCGGCAGATAGAAGAGGTGATCGTCACTGCCCAAAGAACCAACGAAAGTATTCAAGACGTACCCATAGCGGTTACAGCGCTGAGCCAAGACATTCTGGAGGACCGACAAATTCTAGGGGCGACGGATCTTCAGCTAAATGCTCCCAACGTTTCATTCACAGCCACCAACTTCGGTGGCAGCAGTTTCAGCATACGAGGCATTGGCCGTTTAGTCATCGCAGCGTCAGGTGAAAACGGAGTTTCGACACATATCAACGACATCCCACTGACCACGAATCTCACCGCCGTAGAATTTTTCGACGTGACACGCGTAGAAGTGTTGAGAGGCCCCCAGGGCACGCTGTATGGCCGCAACGCAACCGGTGGTGCAATCAACGTCATAACCAACATGCCGGAAATCGACGGTGTAAAGGGCTTCCTCGACGCTGAGTATGGCAGTTATAGCAACCGACGCGTCAAAGGTATGTTGAACATCCCTATCACTGAAACAATCGCTGTGAGAGCCGCTGGATATACGCTTGACCGAGATGGCTATATCGACAACTTAGCTTTTGGCCAACAAAACCAAGATGGCGAAACCATCTCCGACATTGATGATGACATCGATGGCCGTGATATTTGGGCAGGCCGGATCACAGCTTCTTGGGCATTTTCCGAGAACGGCGAAATCTGGTTGCAATACAGCAAGTTTAAAGAAGACGACGACCGAGCCCGCATTACTAATCAGGTATGTGTCACCAATGATGTCCCGTTACAGGGTTGCGTGCCCGGCGCATACGGTTTTGAAGGCCCCCACTTAGGGTCTACAACAGGCGGAATTTTTGGTGGCTACTTTGGCGCTCAGTATTTCGGCGACCGAGGTAATAGCCACCCAAACACCCTCACAGAATATGAATACCCAAGACCGCAGCTGGGGCTGCGATCCATGCACACGGATTTTGAGCCCATTTACCAATCAGACGAAGAAGTCTGGTCTATGGGAGTTGATTACCGATTTGGCGACTATGAAGTTAGCGTCCTAGGGGCCTATCAAGAAACTGAATTTCTGGCGCGCATGGACTACAACATGGATGTTGGCCCCACATTAAGAACAGCGACTACGAACCCAGCCAGCATTATAGGGCAGTTTGGCCTCAACACCTTTCCAACGTCAGCACCTGCTGGCGGTGCAGGCGCAGACTGGACTGACCCCGATTGCAACTATCTCGATGGTACATCCGGCGTCCCCGGTGGTTGCATAGCTGATGTTGATCAAGGCCGTGTATTTTCCTACGACCAATCAAGCTCGATCGGCGACTACTGGACATTGGAAGCTCGCTTGGCCAGCAGTTTCGAGGGACCAATTAACTTTTTGATCGGGGCGAGTGCCTATAAACAAAATGGATCTGGCGATTACTATGTCTTCGCTAATACCCTTGATCTCTTAGGCACTGTTACAGGTGCATTTCCCAGCGCCTTCAACTCAACACGCGCCCCGAATAAAAAGGGCCTTAAGCAGGATGGGAGTGCATTTTTTGCCGAGGTCTATTACGACATCAATGATCGGATGAAGTTCACCTTTGGTTTGCGCCGCAATGAGGACAACAAATTCGTAGCCGACGCAAACGCATTCCTAGATGCAAGTTACCGTGTGCAATATGTTCCTAGCTCAGGGTTCACTCGAGAAGTTGACTTCGTGCGCGGTGCTGATGAGATCGATGATCCAGATTTAGTCGAACTTTACGGTGCTACTGCTGCATTTGAGGCTGCTTTTGGCACGCCAGCGCAAAGCCCAGAGAGAATTGCAGCAGCCAACATGATTCCGCTAGTCCCCCAACCTGGCGAACGGCGACAAATCACTGGCAGCCCCCAGAACTTTACCTGGAAAGAGACCACAGGACGTATTGGGCTGGACTATCAACTGACTGACGATAACTTGCTCTATGCGTTTTACAGCGTGGGTTACAAACCGGGCGGATTCAACCCACCTGTCAGCGCCGCCTTCCAGGGCGACATCAAGTTCGACTTCGATCAAGAAGAAATTGGCTCCATAGAGATTGGCAGCAAAAATACTTTGCTGGACGGCACGATGAAGTTAAACGGTTCGTTATTTTTCTATGATTACGAGGGGCTGCAGATTACTCGGATCGCCAACAATAGTTCCATCAACGACAATATTGACGCGGAGATTTGGGGCGCAGAAGTCGAATTTGAATGGTACCCAGAATTCCTGACGGGCCTCTTAGTTGACGGCGCGTACTCTTATCTGAATACAGAGGTCAAAAACGGTAGCGAGTCTGTAGACCCCACAAACAGAACTGCCGGAAATCCCGCATGGGTAACCGTTAACGAATGGGTTCCAGGGGCGACCGCTGGTGTTAACTACGTAGTGAATCGAGAGCAATACCAAGCTGCCCTACCTGCACTGACGACAAAAGTTATTGACCCAGTGTCAATGTTGCAAGCAGCACCAGCACTACCCGGCACCGTTAGAGAAGATGGGCTACCAGCGTATCTCAATCGAGCGTCTGCAGAAGCATTTATGATCGAAACCTCAAACGGTATTGCTCAAGACCTCGGTGGGAACAGCCTGCCTAATTCACCGGAACACACAATCAAAATTGGGGCCGGATACACATTCCCAGCACCAGAGATTGCCGGAGACCTGACGATACGTGTGGACTATTATTGGCAAGACGATATGTATGCTCGAGAATTCAACACTCCGGGCGACAGAATAGACTCGTGGGATCAATGGAACTTGTCTTTGATATATGAATCCACAAACGGCAAATGGAGTGGGCGCTTTTGGGCCCGCAACCTAGCCGACGAGGACAACATTACAGGTCATTACCTTACGTCAGATACGTCTGGATTCTTTAGGAACTATTTCCTAACAGAGCCCCAAATAATTGGGTTATCGGCGCGATACACCTTTGGCTACTAACGTCCGCCGCTAGGACTCCACAAGCCACCTTCGGGTGGCTTTTTTGTGCACGCTCATAGGGAACCCAGAAGGCACACAGCCCAACTAGATTCACATCTGCCCCTCCCTCAAAAAGCCCGTTAGAGGCTGAAACAATTCCCAACACTTTTGAACAAAAAACCGCCGTTCATCCTCTACCTGCCACGCTTGGTCAATTTGTCGCTGTTTTTTGTAACACAACGAGCACAGTTCTGATCTGGGGAGCGCTGTAGTGCTTGCGCTCAACGTTGAGCAGCTGTCGCCTGATCGCGACAACAAAAAAACAGAGAGGAGACTATGGATAAAGCAAACTTACTTAAGACCTGCCTAATCACTGGTATCGGTTTAGTAAGCGCACTTAGCACCATCAGCGCACAGGCGGAAGGACGACAAATTGAAGAGGTCATCGTAACTGCGGAACGACAGGAAGCATCGATTCAGGACACGTCGATTTCCATTACAGCCTTTACCGGCGATTTCATTGACGATTTCGGCATTCGCAATCAAGAAGACCTGCAAAATTTCATACCGGCAACAACAATCCAACCGTATGACGCTACCGTTCGTGGTGTGGGTCGGAACTTCCGTGCTCTTGGAGGCGACCCAGGTGTGGCTACCTACATCAACGGTGTCTATTCCGAAGACTTGCTTACTGCCACAGCAGCCACCTTCTGGGATGTGGAGCGAATCGAGGTTTTGCGCGGCCCTCAGGGAACCCTCTACGGTCGCAACGCAGTGGGCGGCGCAGTCAATATACTCTACAAACAACCGACAGATGTTTTCGAGGCCGCTTTCAAAACCATTCAAGGCAGCCTTAGTACTCAGGACTATTACGGCATGGTTTCCGGGCCTTTGGTGGAAGATAAACTCCTGGGCCGAATCAATTTCAGCTGGCGCGATCGGGATGGTTTTGTTCGCGATATCGGCGGCACTTCGGACATTGACGGGTTGGGCACGGAGAACGTAGCCGTCCAACTGAAATGGAAGCCAACAGACACTCTAACCATGGATGTGCGCCAGAACTGGATGGAAATCGATCGATCTTTTGGCGGCGCAAATGGCGGCGGATTGGTGGTCCTTAACGAAGCGGGACGGCCCTATCGAGATCTAAACCTGATCCCTGGATACCGGTTCATTGACCGCAACCAGACAGATCCACTAGCCAACGATTTTTTTGATCCCTCCTCGGAAGTAAGGAATTTCTCTCATCCAACTACGGGAGAAATACGCGAAGTTCAGCCTAATCGTGCTGGCTTAGACTTTGCGGATTTTGACGGTTTTCAAAACGCCATCGCCTCATTGGACGGTTTTAATCAAACCTCTCCAGAAAGCCTGGCCGCATACGACAGGTGCGTTTTCTCCGGCGATATCAGCGGAGATGACGTTTGCGCGGCGACTAACGGTCTAAACCGCGAGATATTTGAACAACAAGGTACCCAGCTCAGCATTGAGTGGGATGCTACAGAGTCACTCACACTGAAGTATATTTTTGGCTTCAATCAGCTTTTATACGAGCGTGTCACCGATGATGACAATACCGCAAGTCAGTTCCACGACCGCCAGTTCTATGTCAACCACCAGGCAGACTATAGCTCTCACGAACTCCAAACCTTTTGGGACATCGGCGAGAATTTCTCTTTGACGTCAGGCATTTTCTTCTACGACGCCACCATCGATCAACGCGGCGATTTTTACTCATCCGTTTATGAGCGGCGGTTTATTGACGGGCGAAGCTATGATCCTTCCATTGCTATCGGCCCAGTTGGATCAGCCGTTCTAGGGGGAGCTGTACCTGCTGGCGTCCCAGTCAATGCCCTCCTTGGAGCGCGACCGGGTGGCGTTACGCTCTTCAGCGCGAAAGAAAGCTGTATGGTTGATAACCCCGCACCCGCTTGCGCCAGAAATTACTCGGTAGAAAACAGTTTGGAGAACTTGACCATTCTGGATGCTGGGCGCAACGACAACCTCGTGCTCTCCACCTGGCAAGGGGACGATGGTACTAATAGCGCTCTCAACGTCATCAACGGACCCAACACTATTGGCTCTGATTTGCTCTATGCCACCCAAACGAAACGCGACGCCTTCGCCGCCTACAGCCAAGGCGTCTGGGATATGGCGGAAGATTTCACCCTAACGGTGGGCATCCGCTATGCAATAGATGAGGTACTGGCGGAAGAGAACTTGTGGCGATATACCGAAACCTTCAGCACCAATCAGGTGCTAGCGAGATTCATAACCGATGACTTTATGTCTCCAATCAACACAGTGACATCCAACGCTTTGTACCAATTAAACATGGCAAATGGTGGCTTTAAGACTGACGCCGACGGCAATTTGGAGCTTGATGCATTTGGCCAACCTATCCCCACCGAGCTGGCCGTAAACGGCGGGATACCGATAGAAGTCAGCGTATACCGACCCTTCGAGCGCGAAGACAAGAAGGTGACTGCCCGTATCAATTTAGATTGGGACGTGACCGATGAGATTTTATTGTATTTCTCGGCTACTTCCGGCTATCGCTCTGGCGGCTACAACTTAGTGTTCTTCAGCAATACCTCAGCCTACGACCCGGAAGAACTCATCGCCTATGAGATCGGCTACAAAACTCAGTTTATGGATAACACCTTACAAATAAACGGATCCTTCTACCTCTATGACTACGACAACATCCACACAGTGGCTACTGAAGTGACGAGTCTAGGGGGTACCAGTACCTCAGTACTTGAAGCCGATGGAGCAAAGGTCTACGGCATCGAATCTGAAGTGCTTTGGCTGGCAACAGACAACCTGACTCTCGGGGGTAACATCAGCTACACGCCCAGTGAATACACCACAGACCTGCTTATTCTCGATCCGGCAAGATCAGAGATACCGACCTCTCTGTATCCTGACCAAAAGGACAATCGAATCAATATTAAGGGAAAGCAACTGCTGCAGGTGCCTGAGCTGAAATTTACCGCCTATGGCACGTATTCCTTCCCACTGGAAGGCGGATCAAAGTTTGATATCTCTGGAGTTTATTCTTGGACCGATGACGTCTACTTTTCGCCCTTCGAAAACGATCGCGAAAAAGCTGACGCATACGGACGTTTAGACCTTCGAGGCACATGGACGAATGCAGAGCAAAATCTGATTGTGACTGGATTCGTCAACAACGTGTTTGACGAAGTAGCTATTCTGCAAGTCCTGCGCCACGGTGAAGGAGAGAACTTTAGGCAGTCGGCTGGTGTCACCTCGCCCAGAGTCTATGGCATCGAACTCACCTACAAAATGGGAGCCTTTTAGGCGCACCCTTGCGACAACAAAAGGCCACCCCCGGGTGGCCTTTTTTATAAGCGCTATTCTCGCCAGCCAGTCTGCCGCTTATCGCATTAGAAGCTCTACCCCTATCGCTTCGCTGAATCCCTGCGCCTTAGCTTTGCTCAAGCCCTCTGCCTTCGCGTCGCTCTAGTCCAGCCACAATGACCTTATTCAACCCCCAAGACGCCCCCAAGACAGGGTCATCATCACGAGCTAAACTCGCCTCTTATCAAACATCTTTTAACCACCTTATTGGTGCAGCAAACGACCTGGGGAGAGCGCTATGAGCGAGGCTGTTGCAGACATTTCGATCAACCAACAAGTATCCGCGGAGGAATGGGCGGTACGCCAAGATTTGGCAGCGGCCTACCGCTTAGTCGCCCACTACGGCTGGGACGACATGGTTTTTACGCATCTGTCAGCCCGAGTGCCCGGCCCAGACGATCATTTTCTGCTCAACCCATACGGCTTCCAGTTCAGCGAGGTTACCGCGTCGAATCTGGTTAAGGTCGATCTGGATGGCAATGTGGTTTTGGACAACGGTTTTGGTGTTAACGCAGCAGGCTTCACCATTCACAGCGCTGTCCACATGGCGCGTCATGACGCAGGAGCGGTGATGCACCTGCACACCGATGCTGGCGTTGCGGTTTCCGCCATGCAGGAAGGATTGCTGCCGATTACCCAGCACGCGCTATTTGTTTACCACGACACGGCGTATCACGATTGGGAAGGCGTGGCGCTGGATCTAGACGAGCGCGAGCGCGTGGTTGCTGATCTGGGCAACAAACATCTGATGATGCTGCGCAATCACGGCACCCTAGCCTTGGGCGCCACCGTCGCTTCGTGTTTTATGCGCCTGTACTACCTTGAACGCGCCTGCAAAATTCAGATTGGCGCCATGAACGGCACCTTAAACATGCCGAATCAGGGCGCTCTGGACATGATGGAAACCACCTTCAACAACCCGGCATCCTGGGAAAGCGTCAGCGCTACGGCCTGGCCGTCCATGCGTCGGTTAGCGGATCGCCTAGATACCAGTTACCTGAGTTAAGTCTTGCGGCTTGAGCAATATCCGCGACATTCCTGCAGCTAAGACATAGGGGTTCTGTTGGTGTTAGCAAAATCTGACGAGCGCTTATTCTTATCAGCGCTAATTGTGTTGGGATTAATCCTCTTCGGGTTTTTCGTTTTGGCGAATACTGGCCTGCTGGGACTGGCTCTCGAGTCCGATCGCAGCATGATCAGTTGGCTTATTTTAATCCTCTACGGCTTGGCCACCGCACATTGGCTGATGCGTGCTCGATTACTCGATAACGAATTTGCTTTGTGCCTCGCTGCCGAGGCCTCAGACCCGCAACCCACCAGCGATGCAAATGCAGACAGCAGTCTGGTCAGTTTTTTTCTCAACAATGAAACAGCCTCCGCCATGGACCGTCAGCAACTGCTGGAAACCCTAGGCGATGAGCTGAGCAACAAACACGCCGCTGGTCACTTTGTTGCTGACCTGCTGTTAAAGCTGGGCTTAACGGGAACCGTCATTGGCTTCATTTTGATGCTGCTGCCCATTGGCGAAATCGAGCAGTTTGACCCGTCACTGATGCAACAACTGCTGTCAGCCATGAGCGGCGGTATGGCCGTTGCCCTCTACACTACCCTGGCGGGCTTGGTCACCAGCACGCTGCTGAAAATGCAGTACTACCTGTTGGATTCGGCTTTGGCCAACCTTATCAACCGTCTGGCCCTGCTTGGCTCAGGCACAGCAAGCGGCGCCGCGCACAAGGCGCCATGAAGCATCGTTTTTTACAGCAGGTAAGCGATCAAGATGTTTTCACCGACCTCTTGTTCAATACCCTGCTGGGCTTTGCGTTTATGTTTGCTATCGCCTTCATGCTCATCAGCACACCGGAAAAAACCGGCGATATCGAAAGCAAAGCCGAAATGCTCATCACCATTCGCTGGGCTGACCAACACCCAGATGATGTGGATGCGCTGGTGGAAGATCCTCGAGGAGGGTTGGTCTGGTACCACAACCGCGATAGCGGCTTGATGCATTTGGATAGAGATGACCGTGGCGTTTTCGCTGACCAAATCAACGTCGATGGCGTCAAGCTCAACAACCCCATCAACCAAGAAACCGTCACCGTACGTGCTACTCAGGCCGGGGAGTATGTGGTCAATTTACTGCACTACAAGTCCAACTATGCAGCCCCGCTGCCGGTGACGGTCAAAGTAGAAAAGCTCAACCCAACGGTCAGTTTAGTGCACTACGACACCGTGGAGCTCACCGGCAGCGGGGATGAAAAAACCGCTGTGCGCTTCACGCTGGATGCCCAAGGCGCGGTGGTCAGCACCAACCAGCGTCCCAAGCGTCTGCTCACCCTAGCCACAGGCAAATCATGACTTCCTCCCTGCTTTTCCTGGGTCTGTCCTACGCCCTGGTTGCCGCTTTGCTGCTCACCATTTGCATCAGTCTGCCCGGTCGCAGATTGATCAAGATGGGCCTGATCGGTTTGGTCAGTCTTTTCTACGCGATTACCTGGCTCGGCCATCAGGGAATGTTGGGTTGGCCCACCGCCGAGGACATGCCCGAGTCATTCCGGGTGCTGTGGATCACCATCGACGAACCGGATAAAACCACCAAGGAGCCCGGCGGAATTTACTTCTGGGTTCGCGCCCTAGACGAGGCTGGCATCCCCCAGGGCATACCCAGAGCGCACTACGTACCTTTTACCGATCAAGCCGCGGAAGAAGCCCAGGCAGCTCTGGGCAAAATGGAAAAGGGCGAAGTCATGAATGGCACGCAATCTCGTAATGCCGTGCAAGAGCGAGGGGACGCACCGGAACGCAAAAACGATTATCGGGGCAACGATCAAATGTCTGGGGATGATGGCTTTCGGCCCACGTTCGAACTGATCGAAGTCGCGCCGCCTACCCTACCGCCCAAAGCTTGATCTATCCCTGGCGGGATGCCAGCGACCACCTTATTCGCCTATCTCTTTTCTAGGCAGCACGCAAAGACCCCGCTCCGCACAACACTGGAGCTAAAGGGGTCTCATCTTGGGATTTTGTTCTGGGTGATTCGAGGGCTTTACAACGCCGGGGGCCAGGCTCTGGATACTAAGACTGGGCCAAGGCGACGTTCGTTTAAGCGTTGGGGCGACGAAGCAGCCCCCTCCAGTACTGCTTCGTCGCTCTAGCTGTTGCTGACCGTTATTGCCAGGTCAGTTGTCCCATTTCGACTTCACCTGCCGCCGCCAAGCGATCCTGCTCAGCTCTGGCCTTCACGTAGTGGTGAATCATGGTGGTGTCCTCGTCCGATAACACATCATCAAAGGCCGCCATGCCGTTGGCTGCCAACAAGCCGTCCTGCACAATCTGATTGAACGCCGTATGGGTGCCATCACTCATGCGTCGCAGATCGGGGATCGAACCACCGGACCGAACCGCCAAGCCATGGCAGACCGCGCAGTACGTGTTGTAGTGGCGCTCACCAGCCGCAATCTCATCGTTCGATGCCGTCAGTTGTGGCTGCACCGGAATGCTGCGATCGCGCACTGTGGGCACGGGCAGTTCAGCGGTGCCACCAACCTTAAAGACCAGCAAACGACCGTAGTTGTTATAGGTTAAGGATGCATGCTCCGCCACCGGTGGCAGGGGTTCGCCACCGAACAGATCACCGCCTCCGGTACCGGTCAAAATCGACAGATACTGTACGCCATCAATTTCAAAGGTGATGGGCGGTGCCAGCATGGAGGTGTAGGTATTGAATTGCCAAAGCGCTTCACCGGTGTCTTTATCGTAGGCTGTCAGCATGCCCAAGGCATCCCCTTGGAACACCAGACCGCCTGCTGAGGACAACACGCCGCCATTCCAATAGTGAGGTATTTCCACAACCCACTTGTCTTCACCGGTTAATGGATCAAAGGCTTTTAGATAGCCTTTAGGTGTTGGCTGATCGGCAATGTTATCCACCACCAGTTGGGTAATACGGCCAAATTCCAGACCGGTATTCCAACCGCCAGCATTACGCTTATAAATACCAGACTGCTTCCAATCCTCACTCAGGCCGTAAATCAGCGGATTATCTTGAGCTGGTAGGTAAACCACACCGGCCTTTTCATCCACTGACATGGCTTGCCAGTTATGCGCACCCAAAGGTCCGGGCAACACCCACTTTTCGCGCTCTTCGTAATCCAGTTCGGGATTTTCCACAGGGCGACCGGTCTCCAAGTCCACATGACTGGCCCAGGTCACCGTGGCAAAAGGGTTAGCCCGCAACAGCTTGCCGTCTGCACGATCAAGCACATAAAAGAAGCCGTTCTTAGGCGCCTGCAACAACACCTTGCGCATTTCGCCATCGACTTCCATGTCTGCCAGCGCGATGTCTTGCACCGCTGTGTAGTCCCAGTTATCCCCTGGAGTGGTCTGGTAGTACCACTTCATCGCGCCGGTATCGGCATCCAGCGCTACCACAGAGGACAAGAAGAGGTTATCGCCGCCACCGGGAGAGCGAATCACCCGAGTCCAAGGCGAACCGTTACCGACGCCTAGATAGACATTGTTAAAGTCCGGGTCGTAGACGATGGAGTTCCAGACGGTGCCGCCACCGCCAAATTCCCACCAGCTTCCGCCCTTCCAAGTTGCGGCTGCCATTTCCATTTCTGGATGCTCAAAGGGCAGTGATGGATCTCCGGGTACGGTAAAGAAGCGCCAAACTTCTTCGCCGCTTTCTGCGTCATAAGCGGTTACATAACCGCGAACGCCAAATTCGGCGCCGCCGTTACCGATAAACACTTTGCCGTTGGCAACGCGAGGCGCGCCAGTAATAGTGTAAAAACGCGTGCGATCAATCAGCGTGTCTACATCCCAAACCACGGATCCGGTAGCGGCATCCAGTGCCACCAAGCGACCGTCTAGGGTGCCGACATAAACCCGACCTTTGTAGACCGCTACGCCCCGATTCACCACGTCACAGCAAGCTCGACGCGCCCATTCACCGGGCACTTCCGGGTCGTACATCCACTTGGTTTCGCCAGAAATGGCGTCAACGGCGTATACCCGACTCCAGGTGCTGGTGAAGTACATGGTGCCATCAACAACAATCGGCGTGGCTTCCAAAGCCCGGTTGGTGTTCATGTCTTTGTACCAGGCTAGGCCCAGCTGACTCACCGTGTCTTTATTGATTTGCGTCAGCGGCGAATGTCGCTGCTCTTCATAGGTACGGCCAAAGGCCAACCAGTTGCCAGGCTCGCTTTCTGCATTCTTGATCCGTTCATCGTCGATGAACGCAGTGCTGGGCGCTATTGCTGCGCCTCCTTCAGCCCCAGCAAGGGTTGCAGAATCGTCTGCGCCTTGAGGGGTGATCACTAAATATGCAACAACGACTAATACCAGCACGCCCAACAGGGCCGTCACTTTATTCATTATCCCAAACTCCCGATTTCTCCATGCCAGAAGTTACCTCATTCCACATGGCGAATACACCTCCTGCATAGGGGTCAATGTTATGGTCACCAAATCCGCATTGGGCAGCCCAAATACCCTAGGTTGTCTAAGAAAAACCGATGAATTGACGACTTAGGTGCTGGCCACATCCCGCAGCAGATCTGCGGTACGCAATCGCCAGCCCTTCTCGAAGCGGCTACTCCAAGCGGCACCCAGGGAGTGCTTTACCGCCTCTCCCAAGGCTTCAAAGTAATCGGTGTACATCTTCGGCGACACGCCATAGGCAGAGACGTGATTGTTAATCTCCCAGCGAAAATAACTCTCTGGGCCTTGAAGTTGATCGTCCATCAGCAGCTCTAAGGTCTGATCCAACATGCGCCCACGCATGTGTTCATCTGAATGACCCATTAACTGCTCGGCTTCCGGGCACAGCTGAAAAAAGCGCTGATAGGTGGGCTGCAGCAAATCCACCTCTTGTTTGCTGAGCAATTCGAATGCCTCGATGATCTCTGCACATCCTCGCCCCGTCACGGTTTCTGACATCGTTTAACTCCCCAAGATTATGATTAGGAATCCGCCGCCCCAGTTAGGCTGGCCGATATTCCGGCACCGGCTCCCCTCGAACAAATGCTTCAATCATGTCATTAACCGCCTCTGGCTGCTCTTGCTGCACCCAATGGGAAACGCCAGGCAAATAGCGCAGGGTCAGATTGGGTACGTAGTTGCCCGTGGTCAGGGTCGTGGTTTTATCCAAGGCCACGTCTGCCTCTCCCCAGACCATCAAGGTCGGTGTCTCTATCGGCGTGCGTGGATCCACCCGGGGCCGGCTGCGAGCACCACGCAACAATCCCCGATAAAAGTTGATCATGGCGGTGAGCGCTCCAGGTTGAGCGGCGTTGCGCCGGTATACCTCTCTGACATCGGTTGGGAACCGACCTGAATGAGCGGATGTAGACAAAAACATATCGGCAATGGCCTTGGCTTGGTTCCTACCCAGCAGATGCTCGGGCAACCAGGGCAACTGAAAGAAAAAGACATACCAGCTCTTTTTTAGCTGGGTCCAGCCAAAGGCATCACGCATGGCTTGAGGATGGGGCACATTACAAATGATCAACCGCTCCAAGGGCAGCCGCTGACGCAAGGCAAACTCCCAGGCGATCACCGCGCCCCAGTCGTGAGCTATCAACGTGACTTTTTGCTTGCCACTGGCCTCAATGAGTCTGGCCACATCCTCGACCAATTCGTCTAGACGATAGGCTTGCACGCCCTGGGGTCGACTACTGCCCGCGTATCCGCGCAGGTTGGGGGCCCAGGCGGTAAAGCCCAGATCAGCCAACATGGGTAACTGATAACGCCAGGAAAAACTGTGCTCAGGAAAACCGTGCAAGCAAAGCGCTAACTCGTCTCCGTCCCCGCACTGATCGACTTCAAAATGCAGTCCATCTCTCACATCGATGGTCGAGGTACTGATGCGGGGCTCACGCAACGAGGCCGGTACGATATCCATGGTTTTCTCCCGATTTCCGATTCCGATTAACAAGCCGCCCATGTATTAGTTAGGGTATTGGTTAGGGTGTTGGTTAGGCCGTTGGTCTGATTCCTGTCATCACCCACAGCGGGTCAGCCCCAAGGGGCGAGCGGTCATGAAAAGCGATCTCATCAAAGCCCGCCTGTCGCAAACAGTAGCCTACCAATTTCATTTTGTCGTCACGCTCCATACCTTGAAAAGCAGCGATGGCTTTGGTGGGAAACAAGCGATGGGACATGCAGATAGCGATGGCGCCGCCGGGTTTTAGGCTGGCCAGCACCGACTGCAAAACCTCAACTGGCTGCACCAGGTACTGAATGGACACAACAATGAGCGCTCGATCAAAGCTGGCGTCTGCATACGGCAACCGTGGATTTTGATTCAAATCCTGTACGCACCACTCCGACAACTGGGGGTTCGCTGCCAGCTCTTGGGCGTTCATACCTAAACCAGCTGTTCGACTGCGGGGCACCTCTTCGGGCAGATGGGATATCCAGGATGACATCAAATCCAAAACGCTGGCGTCAGCGGGAATAAACTCTCGATAAAATTCCGTGACTGCTGCCATGGTGGCCTCATCAATATGAGCCACCATCCGCGGATGCTCATAAAACACATCGTCCGGCTCGGTATCGGCTCGTTCAAACCAAAAACCGGGCAAACCGTAGTAAGTCTCTTGGGCGTTTTCCTGAGTCACCGCATTCTCTGTTGCTGAGGTGACCCCATCTTAGTCCTATTGCCCAATCGCGGGCATGGGCTAGCTGACCGGGTTAACAATAGTCCCAACTCCCATCCAACCCACGTAACCGCCCGGCAAAGACCGGGCGAAGATCAGACAAAGGGCGAAAAACACCAGTCGAAGTGTCTTGGCTAGTTGGGCCAGTAAATAAACTCATCCCCAGGCTGATAGCTTTGAGTGCCATCTTTATCAATCAGTTGCGGCCCATTCATGGCGCTGGGCCACATGGGCTCAGCCTGTTCAGCATTATGGGCAGCCAGCAAACGTTTCAGCAGGGCAACCTGATCCGGACGCTGTGAGGCTAAATTCACTTGCTCGGTGGGGTCTTGAGCCAAATCAAACAGCCAGACTTGTTCTTTCGGTTCTCCCTCCATTTCCTCCGGCACTTCAGCGCGAATCAACTTCCAGTCCTGATGCCGCACGGATTGATGATGCCCTTGACGCCAAAACAGGGTTTCATGGGGCCGGCCTGGCGCTGTGCCAGTGACATAGGGAACCAGGTCCACACCATCCAGCACCCGGTCTGTAGGCACAGGTGCATTCGCTGCCGCGGCGATGGTTTGGAACAAGTCCACATGGTGCACTGGCGCCGTCAATTGACTGCCCGATGGAATTCGCACTGGCCATTTAGCCAAGTAAGGAACATGGGTGCCGCCCTCAAAATGATTGAGCTTCCAGCCGCGAAACGGTTTGTTGATATCCGGCAGCCCAATGTACTGAGCGCCGCCATTATCACTGGTAAATAAGATCAGCGTATTTTCCGTCAAGCCATGCTGCTCCAGCGCCTGAGTAATCATGCCGATGCTGCGATCCACCGCGCGAATCATGCCCGCATAAACCCGCAGATGGTGATCTTCGATATGGGCCAGAGCCTCATAGTCCTGCCTCGTGGCCTGTAATGGGTTATGAATACCCCAGTGGGAGAGAAACAAGAAAAACGGTCGGTTTTTGTTGTTTTCAATCACCTTCACCGCCTCGCGGCTGTAGTAATCCGTGAGATAACCATCGGGCTCAAAACGCTCGCCGCCGTTAAATTGGGCAACGTACTGGGCCGATGCCCAAACCATCTTTTCAATGGCTTGATCCGGACGTTTAGCGTTCACCACGTCCGGGTGATCTTCTGGCTGATACAACAGCCCGGCCATGTACAGAGATTCATCAAAACCCTGATCTTCAGGCCGCATGCCATTTTCTGCACCCAAGTGCCATTTGCCGATGTGCACGTTGTGATAGCCGCGCTCCTTAAGCACCTCGGCAATGGTGATCTGCTCACTGGGCATGCCTAGGAACTGCATCTCTGGCAGTTCTTCAGCGATCTCCATATCGACATAGTTCGGCAGCGGCACCTCCCCTGCTTCTTGCTGCATCCAATCGAAGATTCTCGGTCCCACCTTAAAGATCGGAGTGAATTCAAAACCGAAACGGGTGGAGTAGCGGCCCGTCATCATGGACGCCCTAGACGGCGCGCATACCGCATTGGCGGCATAACCCTGGGTGAAGGTCACTCCCTGATGAGCCAAGGCGTCGATGTTGGGTGTCATCAGCGAACCGTCGGCGGCCCCGCCGTTGTAGAGCGAGATATCGTTAAAACCCATATCGTCGGTCATCACTAGGATGATGTTTGGCGGCCGCTCAGTCGGCGGCTGTGCCGCTTCACTTGGGCCTGACTGCCATTCAATCGGTTGATTCGGCCCGATGGGTGAGATTAACGAAGACACCTTCGGCACCGCCCAGACCAGCAAGCTGACCTTGTTTTGCCATGCCACAGCCCCCAAAAGGGCTACAACTGCCACACTCCAAACCAGTTTTTTCATGCTCTCCCCTTGCCAAACCATTGCCGCCCAACTACCTTAAACTAATGTCGATCATTATTTTACGCAAGCCCTCGCCGCGTATTTTGTCCCGTTTTTAGGAGTACTTATGGCCTCAACAGAACCCTTGCTATTCAAAGGCGTCCCCGGCTCGCCCTACACCCGCAAAATGCTGGCGTACCTACGCTACCGGCACATCCGCTACCAGTTGTTGATCGGGGATCAGGCGTCGCATATGAACCTGCCAGAAGCCAAGGTGCATCTGCTGCCGACGTTTTATCTGCACAACGACCAGGACCAGTTGGAAGCCGCAGTGGATTCGACGCCGTTAATCCGCCGCTTTGAAGCGGAGTTTCCGGGGCGCAAAGCGCTACCCAGCAACCCGGTGCTGGGCTTCATCAATGACCTGCTGGAAGACTATGGCGACGAATGGCTAACCAAGGCCATGTTCCACTACCGCTGGTATTACGCAGATGACATCGCTACCGCCGGAAAAATTCTCCCGCGCTGGTCAAACAATGGGCAATCCGAAGAAAAACTGGCGGAACTGGGGGATTACATATCCCAGCGTCAGATATCTAGGCTGTACGTTGTTGGCTCTAACGACACCACGGCACCGGTGATTGAGGCCAGCTACCTGCGATTTTTGGGCATTTTCGACCAACTGCTACAGCGGCACCCCTTCGTGCTGGGGGACAGACCAAGCAGCGCTGACTTTGCGATCTACGCGCAACTTACCCAATTGGCAAAATTCGATCCCACGCCCATGAAGCTGTGTTTGCAACAGGCGCCCCGAGTACACGCCTGGACGGATATTGTCGATGACCTAAGCGGCCAACCCGCAACGGACGAAGGCTGGATAGAACCTGCAGAAATACGCGAGCACTTAGGCGAACTGCTGAGCGAAGTTGGCAAGGTGTACATACCCGCCCTGTTGGCCAACAACGCTGCCATAGAAGCCGGCCAGGAAGACATGAACACCACCATCGACGGCCAACCCTGGACACAGCCCACCTTTCCGTACCAAGCCAAATGCTTGCAGGCGCTCAGACAAAGCTACTTCAGCCTAGATCCCGCTGACCGCGAGGGCGTAGACGCGGTATTGCAGGGTACAGGCTGCGAAGCCTTCCTTGAAAACGGCTAGCGAAAGATTGAGGACCGGCTAGACAGATGAGACTAACAACGCGCTTAAGATCCCTAGTGATGCGAGCCATGGCCTCGGAGCAGTTGCTGACCATGCGTCAGCGCAGGGCGCGACGGCGACGCGAGGCCAACGGTCAACCGCCCACGGTTCTGTATTTTCATCAAGTAGACGATCCCTACAGCTTCATCATGGCCCAGCAGCTGCAGCGTTTTGCTCGTGGCGTCCGCGTACCCTTCAAGCCGCACCTCGTGAGCGCCCCTGAAGATGCGTACAAGGGCGATGCCCAACGGTTCGACGCTTGGGCTCTGACCGATGCTGCGGACATAGCACCGTATTTGGGTGAGGCCCTACCTGTCCCCCAGGGCCATCAGGCTCCAAGCCTGCCGACACCAGATCAAGTGCAGGCAGCCAATGCGCTGTTAAGCGAAAAACTCGGCCAAGACGATTTTTTCCACCATGCACACCAGATTGGGCTGGCGCTTTGGCGGCACGAACCTCAAACCGTTAGCCAGTCTGATCTCACGGGGGGCGAGACCGCGGTGCAGGCGGGAACCCAGCTGCGCGACAGCCTAGGACACTTCTTAGGAGGCACCCTGTACTTTGATGGCGAATGGTTCTGGGGCGCAGACCGACTACCGCGACTTTGGGAGCGGCTCCAGGCAGAAGGCTATGGTCTGGCAGGTGCCGAGCCGTTTGATCCCTTTGCAGCAGCTTCCCTGCAGCGCCTGACCTTGGACCAGCCCGTGGACCAAAGCATCAACCTCGAATACTTCCCGTCCTTGCGCAGCCCCTATACCGCCATCGCTCATGCCGCCGTTGTGGATTTGGTACGACGGGGCAATGTTGCCGTACAGCCACGCCCGGTCATGCCCATGTTGATGCGTGGGGTTACCGCACCCCGGGCCAAGCAGCAATACATCATCAGCGACTGCGCCCGCGAAGCCCGATCCAAGGGCGTCGCCTTTGGCAACTTTGTCGATCCCTTCGGTGAACCGGTGCGACGAGGATTCCAACTGTTCCCCGCCGCGCTGGCTCAGGGCAAGGCCATGGAATTCATTGGCGCCTATTTGAACGCGGCCTTCGCCCAAGGCATCGACATCGATTCCCAGCGCGGCCTAGCTCAGGTGGTCAGCAATGCGGGTCTCACCTGGGAAGCCACCGTTGATCACCCGGATAACGCTGCTTGGACTCAGGTGCTGGAAAACAATGTCGAGGCCATGCTTGATGCGGGGCTGTGGGGCGTCCCAAGCTTTCGAATCAGCAGCCCAGGGGAGCCTGATTTTTGCTGTTGGGGTCAGGATAGACTTTGGCGAGTGGAGGATGAAATTGCCCGCCGCCATGCTCAGAGCCGCTAGCCTGGGTCTGGCATTACCTCGACAAGTACAACCAAACAACCGAATACACCGAACAACTCACGGAATGATTGCCTTATGAAACGTAAAGCCCTCGTAACCACCATCGCCCTAACGATTATTCTGGGTCTTGCCGCAACGCTCTATCGAACTCCCGGGGTACAAGATTTTGTTCTCAAAAGGGCCGCTACAGCAGCGCTGTCTGTTGCCGTTGAGCCTTTTGATGGCATGCGCGCAGTGGTTTGCGGCAGTGCGTCACCCCTAGGCCAGTCCATGGATCGGGCTCAGGCCTGCATTGCTGTGGTGACCCCGGAACACTTGTTCCTTATCGATGTTGGCGCGCGCTCGCCGGTGCGCATCGCCCAAGCCCGCTTACCCCTCGCTCGCTTGAATGGCGTGCTGCTGACTCATTACCACTCGGATCATATCGCCGCACTACCCGACATCAATCTTCAATCCTGGGTAGCGGGCCGAACCGAAGCACTAAGGGTCTATGGGCCGACAGGGATCGGTCGCGTGGTCAACGGCTTTAATGAGGCCTACGCCCTAGACCGAGGCTATCGCAGCGCCCATCACGGCGAGGATTTGTTGCCACCGAACATCGGCCCGATGGAAGCCGTACAAACGACCTCTGGCGTGGTTTGGCAAGACGAGTCCATGACCGTAACCACCTTCAAAGTCGAGCACGACCCCATCGATCCCGCCATGGGCTACCGCTTTGACTACAAAGGACGCTCGATAGTCGTCAGCGGCGACAGCAACGCAGTAGAGAGCTTGTTCACCGCCGCACAGAACGCCGATGTGTTATTCCATGACGCCCTGGCTAGACACTCACTGGACATCACCGTGGACGCTCTCGCCGCCGCCGGACGATCCAGAGTGTCTCAGGTAGTCAGCGACGTTCACGACTATCACGCCGACTCCCGCACGCTGGAAGCGGCCGCTGAAGAGGCGGGCATTGCGCAACTCGTGCTCTACCACTTGGTGCCAACTCCAGCCAACGGACTCGCCGAAACCATGTTCCGGCGCGGCCTCAAGGACGACACCATCCTCGCCAATGACCTGCAAGTCTTCGACTTACCGTTGAACTCGGATCAAATTATCCTGCGGTGATCCCTAACCGTTACTGAGCACAGCGCTATTACCTGCTACCCTTGATGCGAGCATTAAGGGGAGATGGTGATGGTCACCAAGATACGCAAGACCCAAGACAGTACTGAGCTGGGCGCTCACCCGCACGGAATCATCCAAAACCAGGCCACTGATCTCAGTAGCGCCCTCTCCCGTCATCTGAGGACCGAGTGCCGATGAAAATTACCGCCCTTGAAACCTTCATCGTCGCGCCGCGTTGGTGTTTTCTAAAGATCTCCACCGATGAAGGCATCAGCGGCTGGGGCGAGCCCGTCCTTGAGGGCCGCGCTCACAGTGTCGCCGCCACCGTAGCCGAGTTGGCTGACTACCTGATCGGCGAGGACCCCCTGCAAATTGAACGGCATTGGCAAACCCTCTACCGCGGCGGTTTTTATCGCGGCGGCGGCATTCACATGAGCGCCATCGCAGGTATCGACCAGGCTCTTTGGGACATCAAGGGCAAATTCCATGACGCGCCCATTCATCAACTGTTAGGCGGACAGGTACGAGATCGCATTCGGGTATATGCCTGGGTTGGCGGCGATCGTCCCGCGGACATCGTTAGCAGCGCCCAACAGGCCATCAAAGACGGTTTCAAAGCCACCAAGATGAACCTCACCGAAGAAATGCAGATTGTGGACAGCCACAGCAAAATTGACGATGCCGTGGCGCGCATTGCTCACCTGCGCGAAGCGGTTGGCAGTCATCTAGACATTGCCGTGGATTTTCACGGCCGGGTGCACGTACCCATGGCTAAAGCCCTGATTAACGCCATCGAACCCTACTCGCCACTGTTTGTCGAAGAACCCGTATTGAGCGAACACCTGGACGCCATGGCTGAGCTGCGCCGTCACACCCATATCCCGATCGCCACGGGGGAACGATTATTCTCTCGCTTTGATTTCAAAGACCTTTTTACCCTCGGCGCTGCGGACATTATTCAGCCGGACTTATCCCATGCCGGCGGCATCACTGAGTGCAAAAAAATTGCGGATATGGCGGAGACTTGGGATATCGCCTTGGCGCCTCACTGCCCTCTTGGGCCCATCGCCCTCGCCGCATGTTTGCAGGTAGATGCTGTGTGCCAGAACGCGTTTATCCAGGAGCAAAGCCAGGGCATTCACTACAATCAGGCCAATGACTTAACCCATTACTTAACTAACCCAGAGGTCTTCAACTTCAGCGACGGCTTCGTGCAGATACCACAGGGCCCGGGGCTGGGCATCTGTGTTAACGAAGAAGCCGTGCGTCAGCGCGCCGCCGAAGGTCATCGCTGGCGCAACCCAATTTGGCGGCATCCAGACGGCAGCATCGCCGAGTGGTAGCGCCCCAAAACACATCTATTGATCGATTAAGAGAGAGGAATTTATCGTGAGCAACATTGCATTTATTGGTCTTGGCAACATGGGCAGCTGCATGTGCGCCAACTTAGCCGCGGCAGGACACCAAATCAGAGCCTTTGACCTAAATCCACAAAGTGTGGCCGATGCTGTAACCGCCGGTGCCACCGCTGCCGAGGATATCGCCACCTGCGTCAGCGACGCGGAATTCATCATCACCATGTTGCCCGCCGGAGCCCACGTACACTCGGTCTACTTCGATGCCGATGGTGTACTCGCCCACGCCAGTCCATCTGCGCTACTGATCGATTGCTCCACCATTGCTGTGGACGAGGCACGCAGCGCCGCAACCCAAGCCCAAGCCCAAGGCTTCAGCACCCTGGACGCGCCAGTCTCCGGCGGGGTTGCTGCGGCGAAGGCCGGCACCCTCACGTTTATGGTGGGCGGCGCAACCTCCGACTTCGACAGAGCCAAAGCACTGTTGTCCGATATGGGTCAGAACATTTTTCATGCCGGGCCTTCGGGCAACGGCCAAGCCGCGAAAACCGCTAACAACATGTTGCTGGGCATCTCCATGATCGCCACCTCGGAAGCGTTTAATCTGGCGGCAAAACTTGGGTTAGATGCACAAACCTTTTTCGACATCTCCTCCAAGGCATCAGGTCAGTGCTGGTCCATGACATCCTATTGTCCTGCGCCGGGTCCAGTGCCCGCCTCGCCAGCCAACAACGACTATGAACCCGGATTTGCGGTAGCCATGATGCTCAAAGATCTGCGCTTAGCCCGGGATGCTGCCGCCAGCGCCGGCGCGCAAATCAACTTCGGCCAACAAGCGGAGCAGATCTACGCATCCCTGGACGAACAAGGCCTAACCGGCAAAGATTTTTCGGTGGTGATGCGGCATATCGAAAATGCCTGAGCGAGCTTGTTAGGCGTCTAGGTTTTGCAATATCAGGCTTAACCTAGACGACAGCGAAGTCTTTTGAGATGTCGCTCGAGAGGCCGCTTGCGAAGACTCCTTAGCGGACAGCAGGCCAACCAAGGCGTCAATTAACTCGTCAAAGAAACGATCGCTTTCAGGGCCATGAAAGGCGTCGGGTTGGTGGGAGTGAACGTACATAGAAACACTCACAAAACGGATGGCCGACTCCAGCCGCCGGTTGTAACTGTCCGCGTCCAGATGGGCCAGCCTGGGGCGCAGCAAACCAGCGATTTGCCGATCGGTTTCACCGTCGCCCCGGCGCACGGTGGTCAACACCGGCGTATCACCGGACGCAAGAGATAAGCTAAACGCGCGTATGTAATAGCGAAAATCCTCGTGCAGCCGCCCCAGCGCAAACGTCGGTGCCACCATCAGATAGGCCACGTCATGCAGAGTAGGTTTTTGCGTGCGCTGCATCAGCTCTTGCAGACAAACTCGCCGGGCAGCAACGATCTGCTCATCGCGGAAGCGATGGGTCGCGGCAACCAAACCTGCCAGGTTCTTGAAATGGTATTGCAGCGCCGACTCGTTCTTCTGGCCCGCCAGCTCATTGATTTCCCGAATGGTGACGTGGGCCGGGCCCTTCTCCGCAAACAGGCGCTCAGCGGCGCTGATTAACGCACGGCGCGTGGCCTGACCACGACTTTCCTTGATTTGTACTGATTTCTCCGCCAACAAACTTCCTTAAGCCAGAACCGCTGAACCCCAGACGTTATAACCCGCCACCTTGGGCGTTTGCGGCAGGTACATGCCCTGCCAGGCCGTCACCGACAACGCGCTGCTATCCAGCAAGGCGCGAATGTTGCGATTGATGTGACAACCGCCGGCGATTTTACCCCACAGGCCATCCAGCCGGTTTTGCCAAACCTGTACCGAGGCATCGGGCGCCAGGGCGTGTTCAGCAATCAGTACTAAACCACCGGGCACCAGCACCCGAGCGACTTCGGCCAAGGCTTGTTGCGGGTCGGGAATGGTGCACAACGTATAGGTAATCACCGCACTGTCAAAGGAGTTATCAGCAAAAGGTAGCTCCTCAGCGCTGGCTTCACAGTATTCAATCGGCACCTGAGCCAAGGCGGTTTTGCTCTGCGCCAAGGCCCAGCTCTCCCGACTGGGATCTACACCCACTACCGAGCTCACCGTGGTGCTGGAATAGTAGGCAGCATTCAGACCCGTACCAATGCCCAACTCCAGGACTCGACCTCGCGCCATGGGCACTACTTTTTGCCGCTGCCGCAATACTGCCGGTGCGCCACAGGCGCAATTGATAACCCGGGGTAAAACGTATTTTTCGTATAGTGACGCCACGTTAGTCCTCTACCCTTGCCCGCTTGGGCGACCCTTATCCATGGAATATGCCATAAACCAACGACGCGGATACTCCCCAAAGCACCAAGCCAAAAACAATGTCTAACTTACTTTGGTGACGCTGCAGCCAAGCAGAGAGCAGCCCCCCGCCCACCAACATCGCAACCGCTGCATACCACAGCCCGTCGATCAAACCCGCCAGGGTCGCGGCAAACACCTGTTCCAACAGTGGTTGCGTGGGCGTCAAAAACTGACTGAATACCGCAAGGAAAAAAATCACAATCTTGGGGTTTAGAAAAACAATCAAAAACCCATCCCGGAAGTACGCGGTTGAAGTCGCCGTCACATCTTGGGCCTGCTGCCCGGATTCCTGAGGATCTGGGTTCAACCCCCCGCGAATCATTAACGTACCCAGGTAACACAAGAAAACGATGCCAGCCAATTGGATCGCCAGCATGATGGTCTGCATGTGCAACAGCACCGTGGCGACACCAAACACCACCGCTAAAGCATAAATCCACACCCCCAGGCCATGAGCCAAGGCCACCTGCAAACCCGCCATCGGACCAGCACGCATGGCATGACGCATCACCAAGGCCAAGCTGGGACCCGGCGAAGCCGCTCCCGCAAACAGCGTGAAGGCCAATAACAACCAAGAAATCTCACCCATGATGGTCTGCCCTTTGGATCATTGCGGATTCAATCCTATGGTGAGGGGATCGTATCGATACAAGCCGTCCATGGCGTGCTGGCCCGCCCGAGAAGCCGCACGGTCACGCAACCAAGCTTTGATTCCAGACAGGTGGAACACCCGGGCATTGCGCCGGGAACCTCGCTGGACTCCGGCGGTACGAGCTTTGCGCAAGCTGGCATAACGAGTTAACGCATCTGCCACGGTCCCGCCTTGATTCAAACAGTTCGTGAGTATCGCGGCATCTTCGATAGCCATGGCGGCGCCTTGGGCCATAAAGGGTAGCGTAGGATGGCAGGCATCTCCCAACAAGCTGATGCGGCCCTGTCCCCAGGCCTGCATGGGTGGCCGGTCAAATAGCCCCCACTGAAACAACGTCGCTTCGTCTGCACCGTTCAGCAATGCCTGCAATGATTCGTGCCAACCGCGAAAATCCGCCTTCAGTTCGGCCAACGATCCAGGCTCGGTCCAGGACTCGGCGTGCCAAACAGGTTTCTCCACCACGCATACGCAATTCACATAGCGACCTGCGCTAACCAGATAATGCACAAAGTGTTTGCCCGGCCCCCACCAGACCGACACCTTGGGCTGCACCAGTTCCTCAGGTAAGCGCTCCACTGGCACCAGCACTCGCCAAGCCACGTTGCCGGTAAAATCAGCCTGCTGCTCTCCCCACAGTGCGGCCCGCGTATTCGAGTGAATGCCGTCTGCGCCGATCATGACATCGCTGTCGAAGCTCTGTTCTGGGGTCTGCAAAACCACCTGATCCGCGCTTTGCTCAAAAGCCTCAACCCGCTCCCCCAGATGTATCTGAATGTTGGGCTGCTGTTGGGCCGCTTGCGCCAATACCGCCAGCAAATCGCCCCGATGCACGTGGTAGTAAGGGGCGCCATAACGAGCCAAAGCAATGTCTCCCAACGGCGTCTGGGAAATCAGGCGACCGCTGCGCCAGCTGCGAATTTCCGTGCGCTGGGGCAATACCCCAATGTCCTGCAAGGCCGGCCCAAGCCCAAGATTGATTAGCACCCGAGAAGCGTTTGGCGAGAGCTGAATGCCTGCGCCGGCCTCCACAAAGGCAGACGCTTGTTCAAACAGATTTACCTGTTGCCCGGCACGGGCAAGACACAGCGCGGCGGTCAGGCCACCAATGCCGCCACCAGCCACAGCGACCTTCAGTTTTGGGCTCAACTGCCGGATACCCGTCGATCCACCCCCGCCCAAAACGGCTCGCGCAGATCTTTGCGTTTGATTTTACCCACCGGGCTTTTGGGCAAAGGATCCGTGGTAATGGTGACGCTGCCCGGTTTTTTATAAGAACCCAGGTCCGCACTCACCAGCTCAATCAAATCCTCTTCGGTGAGCTTGGAATCCGCCGTCACCACGCACAGGGCGTGAGGGGTTTCGCCCCATCGCTCGTGGGGTATACCAAACACCGCTACCTCTACTACCTCCGGGTGACCTGCCAGCACATTCTCCAGCTCTGCGGGCCAAATATTGAAACCACCGGAGATGATCATGTCGTCTGCCCGATCCACCACGTACAAATAACCGTTGGTGTCCAGCTTCCCCAGATCACCGGTCTTGATCCAACCGTCAATCATCCGCTCTGCGGTGGCTTCCGGGTTGTTCCAAAACTGGCTCATCATGCCGTCCGAGCGAGCCACAATTTCGCCCACCTCATTGGCAGGCAGGGGCTGATTGTCCTCGTCCCAAATTTCCACTTCGGCAAACGGCAGAGCCAAGCCACAAGCTCGCAAGGGGTTGGACCCTTCAATTTGGGCAAACCACTGGGCCGAGTTCATCATGGAAATGGGCAGCACCTCGGTTTGGCCATAACCTTGGTACAGCACGTCGCCGAAGACTTCCCGCGCCGCGAGCGCCGTGGCGTCTTGAATGGGAGCTGCCGCCACCAGCAAGCATTTGAGCGAAGAAAAATCCCTGCCACGAGCGCCGTTATCGTGCACCACCGCATTCACCATGGTGGGGACCATGAACGCAAAGTTAATACCCTCCTGTTCAATCACATCCAGCGTATGCCCGGTTTCAAAGTGATCGAGCATGATGTTGCAGCCTCCAGACAGCCAAATCGGCAAGTACTGATACCCCGAGCCGTGGGAAATCGGTCCCAGATGCAGGCACTTATCTCCGGGTTCCACCGGCGGAAAGGTATAAAACCAATCGCGCCCCGCCGCCAACCAAGCTTTGTGGGTATAGGCGACGCCCTTGGATAAACCCGTGGTGCCGCCGGTGTGCCGAATAATGAAATAGTCCGAAGGCGATACCGCCACATCCGGATCCTGATTCGATTGACCAGCCAACCACGCTTCATAGCCCTCGTCCCGCACTAAGATGTGCCCTAGGTCAGGCAACTCGTCGTCTAGCCCTTCCACCTCATGGGCATGGTTGGCACTGACCAGCAACATCCGGCAGTTAGTATGACCCAGCATATGCGTGTGCGCAGGGCGGCCGTTGCGCGGATACAAAGGTACCCGAACCAGATTCGCAATGGCCGCTGCTTGAAACAGATCCGCCGCTTCCACCGAGTTATCTTCCAGCACACCCACCCGATCGCCTGGCTGCAGGCCCATGGCCAACAAGCCGTTAGCCAGCCGTACTCCCCGCTCCCATGCCTGAGCAAAGGTCAGACGCACATGGTTATGTACGATGGCTTCTCGATCACTGTAATGCTGTGCCGCGCGGCGCATGAGCGTGCGAACATCCATAGAAACTCCCTACTCCAGATAGGCGTTGGTGCTTGCTCAGATGCTACCTATCGACTGCACCGATTTACAGCGCGCTGGCGCCGGGGACACGGTGGCGCGCGGTTTGCCGACGTAACGGGATGCTGACACTATTCGCCTGTACACCCTTCGAGAATGACAGGAAGCGGAATAAAGAGAAGCGGGATAAAGAGAGCCTGAATAAGAAGAGCAGGACGAAAGAGAGACACAGTGAAACGGAACATTTTTTGGCTAGTCGCGCTAGTGGGACTACTCTCCAGCGGCAACATCTGGGCGGAAGCGGCAATGAACACCAACAATTCAACCGACATCTACAACTATTACGCCATGCCAGAGGACCTTGGCACCTCTGGCCAACCCACACCGGAGCAGTTCGCCGCCATCAGATCCGCTGGATTCGATGCGGTGATTAATTTGGCCATGCCAAACTCCGACAACGCGCTTGCTGACGAAGGTCGCTTGGTGGCTGACCAAGGCATGACCTACATCAACATTCCTGTGCCGTGGGAGAGCCCGAATGCCCAGCACCTGCAGCAGTTCCTGGGCGTGATGGATGCGCTACGTGGGCAAGGCATGCAGGTTTGGGTGCACTGTGCCGCCAACTACCGGGCTTCTGCCTTTACCTATCAATACCTGACCCAACGCAAGGGCTATTCCGCCGAGGAAGCCAGCACGCCGCTGTTAAAGGCCTGGCTACCCGACATGGACGACAACTGGCGGCAAATTTACGACATGACATCAGCCGAGGGTTCAAGGCAGTGAGACAGCTCCAACCCACAGATAGCCAGCTGCTGGCCGATGCACACAGCCTGCTGCCCGAGCTAACCCGACGCAGCCGAGAAATCGACGAGCTTCGCCAACTACCTCAAGACCTGGCCCAAAGCATGGCGGACCTGGGCTTTTATCGCCTGGTGGCGCCGGAGGATCTTGGCGGTCTAGGCATTGCCCCGGATGTGTTTTGTCAGATCTGTGAAACCCTGGCCACCGCTAACGGCTCCGCCGCCTGGTGTATTTTTATCGGCGCTACATCGCAATATCTGTTTGGCGCGCTGCCTGAATCACAGCTGCAAACCATGCTGCAAAACCCCAACGTCATCACCAGCGGGGTTTTTGCCGACAGCGGCACTGCGCTGTTCCAGGAGCGCGATGGCGCCCCTGGCTACCTCATCAACGGACATTGGCGATGGGGTTCAGGATGCCGCAACGCCGCCTGGATCTCCGGCGGTATTCACGAGGTCGACGCAAGCGGCCAGGCGATAGACCGCCCAGCACCACTGACACGGGCCTTCTTCACACCCGAAGAAATTGAGATCGCCGACAACTGGCATGTCTCGGGCATGCGCGGATCTGGCTCCAGCGACTATGTTGCTAAGGACGTATGGTTACCCGCCCATCGCCTGGCTGGGGACATTAAGGACACCGCCCACGCCAGCAAACCCATCTACCAGTTCCCAAAATTCGCCTTGCTCGGGCTGCCCATTGGCGCCATTTGTCTGGGCATGGCCCGGGCCAGCCTGAACGAGGTCATCCAAGCATCCCAAGAAAAAACGCCTCAAGGCAGCCGACGTCCTCTGGCTCTGCGGCCGTCACTGCACATTGATCTGGCCACTGCAGACGCAGCGTTAAGCGCCGCCCGAGCCTATTTTTATCAGACGATCGAAGCCGGCTGGGCCGCGGCACAGCAAGCTCCCGGCTCTTTAGAAGAGCGTCGGCAAATGCGCACCGCCAACGTGCATGCGGTCAACACCGCCATCGACGTCATCGACCAGATGTACCGAGTCATGGGGGGCACATCGGTCTACCAAACCTCTTGCCTCCAGCAACACTTTCGCGACGTGCATGTCGCTGCAGCCCACATGATGGTGGGCGAGCCTGTGATGGAATTAGCGGGACGGGTTATGCTTGGTCTGGACGATCAGGCGATGGGTCTGTAGCCGCCCTGCCGCACGACACCCGCCCATAACGCCAACACAATCAAGAATAAGGAGAGGGCTTTGACCCCAGCACTAACCTTCGGACTGGCAACCCCCAGCAACCTTTGGACCCTAGACTGGCCCCAGCGCCAACAGACCGTGGCACAAATCGCCGACTCTGGGTTTGATCACATTTTTATGGCCGACCATGTGTCTTTTCGCAACGGCTCCGGCACCGATGGTTTTGTTGAAGTAGCGGCGCTGTCCCAACTGCACCCAACCTTGGGCGTTATGACGGGCATTTACCTGCTGCCCCTGCGCCACCCTCTGCCCATCGCCCGGCAATTGGCCACCATGGCCAACCTGGCGCCAGGCCGCATGATCTTTGGCGTTGGCATCGGCGGCGAAGACCCCCACGAGCTGGAGGTTTGCGGCGTCAATCCCAAGCGGCGGGGCCTACGAGCCAATGAATCCTTAGCCATCATCAAGGGCCTGCTCGCTGGTGATACGGTGACGTTTGCCGGCCAAGAATTTGATATCCAAGAAGCCATTATTCGACCCAAACCCAAGCAATCCATTCCCGTCGTCGTAGGCGGTCGTTCGGATGCGGCCCTGACCCGCACGGCGAAATTTGGTGAAGGCTGGCTGGGGGTATGGTGCTCCCCGGGACGCTTTGCCCAAGCGGTGGCCAGCGTACAAGAACAGGCCGAAGCCTTCGGGCGTAGCGAGGTGAGCTGGATGCACGGCTATCAACCCTGGGTGGGCTTGGACTTTAACGACGAATCCGCAGCCCATGAGGCGGTTAAAACCGGCATGGAAGCGTTCTATCGCATTCCATTCGAGAAATTCGAACGCTACACACCCAGCGGCACGCCGTCCCAGGTTGCCGAACAACTGGCCCCCTATATCGAAGCCGGAGCCAGCCTGTTTAACCTAAAAGTCTGTGCACAAAACGCCGAGGAAGAAGTGGCCCTAGGCGCTGACCTAGCCGCAGAACTGCGGCGTCTTGGGGTTGCAGCTGGCAGCTAGTCCACCGTTTCGGGCTTTGACGTAAGCCCAAAAGTCACTACCGAGCTTTCTTGATAGCCATAGCGAACTGCCTTGGCCTCAACAGGGTCTTGTTGGCTGGCTGGCCAAGGGATAGGACCTGAATAGAGCACCCATGGGGCATCGCCGCCAGATACTCGATACGCGATAGAAGCGCCTGGGGTGGCTGAACTCAACAGCAAACGCTGATCCTGTACTTGGAATGCCGGCGGTTGGGTCTGGGGTTGCTGACCGCCTGGCCACATGGCTTCCATCATGTCCTCTTCAGCCATCGAGCTGGTATCCCCGACATCTGCCAGCCATTGATCCATGGCTTGGCTAAGTCGCTTCAACGTGTCTTGATGACTGGGACGTCCAGCCAGGTTGACCAATTCCTGAGGATCTTCCTGTAAGTCGTAAAGTTCCTCTGCCGGGCGAGGCGCATCAAAGTAGAACTGCTGCTGGGGCGTTAGGGTTCCGGCGGCATTGCCCAGCCACAGCGCCTGCATCACGGGGAACATGTCGCGAAACGTTAGGGGCCGGTAATAGGCCAGATCGGGCAAATAGTTGCGAATGTACTTGTAACGCTGATCTCTCACTGCGCGCACGTAGTCGGGCACCGAATCCATTCGATCGCGGCCTGCAAAGACATATTGCTGGGATTCATCAGCGGTCAGCAGTGCTCGCCCTTGGATAAAGTCTGGTGGTTGGATCCCTGCCAGCGCCAACACAGACGGCGCTAAATCCACCATGGAAATCAGCCGCGAATCTACCTGACCGGCGCGCTCTTCACCGGGCAAGCGCAAGATCAACGGGATATGCAAACCGCTGTCGTAAACACTGCGTTTTGCTCTGGGCAGGCCGTCGCCGTGATCTGTAGTCCAAATCACCACAGTGCTGTCCAGCAAACCGTCCTGGCGCAGATTCGCGAGCACTTGCCCTACTTGGGCATCCATAAAATGCACATTGTCGTAGTGCTGGGCTATGGACTGCCGGACTTGCGGTACGTCTGGATAATAGTCCGGCACCTGCACTGTTGCCGGATCGGTCACCTTCGCCACCGCGGCTTCGCGGGCCGCGACCAGCCGAGTGACCATGGCACCTAGGGGGCCCTGACCTTGGGTTTGCGGCGTCGCCAATCGGCTTTCATGGGTAGACATCAGATTGATCATGGCGAAAAACGGGGTATTGCCGGGTAGCTGCCGCCAAAGAGCCAGATCCGGCGGCTGGCTGAAGCCGCCGTGATTGATATCCCAAATGGTAAACGGCTCACCGAACTGATAATCGGTTTTGGCGGTATTGGCGGTAACGTAACCGGCTTTGCGCAAAAGCTCAGGGAACGCCTTGACCTCAGCGCCAGGCACCGCCTGATAGCCCTTGGTCGAGGTGCGCATATGTTGAGTGCCCAGACTCTGAGGATAGACACCGGTAATCAGGGCGGATCGATTGGGCGCACAAACCCCGGCTGCGGAAAAAACTCGGTCAAAGCGCACACCCTGCTGAGCCAGCTCGTCGATATTGGGCGTCTGGGCTACTGAATCGCCAAAGGCGCCGATGCGAGGGCTTAAATCCTCCGCCACAATCAGCACAATGTTAGGGGGCGTTCCTGAATTCACTGCCAAGGCAGCGCTGGCCATCAACAGGCCACTTAGGCTGGCTGCTAGCCGGCGATAGGCAGACCGGAGCAAGGCGTTAGCCCACGCTGAGGACTTCCGGACACACCAACCTACCCTGCAAGGCGTCGTCGATTGCCCGCTCGGCCAGTTGAATGCCGGTTTCGTACTTACCGATGGTGAAGTGCTGATTGACGCCGGTAGCCAGCCCCTGCTGAATGCCCTCACCAATGGCAAAGTCTTCGCCAAACACAGTGCGCACTACGTCGTAGTTCGCCTGCCAATGGCGCTGGGCCTTTTCATCCATCTGATCCTGGGGCACCAGCATCATGCACTTGAACACACAGGTTCCAGGTCCGGTGGGAATCACGCTGTGTACGTACACGTGATCCGTCATTACCTGAAGGAAGTTGCAGGGAAAAACGTAGTTCTGATCCATGTAGCGCCTGCGGTAATCCCACTCGTCCTCGGGTTGTGCCGCCAAATCCGGCACCCGGGCGGTGGGCACCGCGTGGCGCACATGAGGATAATGATCGACAAATACCGAAAGGTTATCCAAATATCCGGAACAAGCAGTGTGCTTATGGGCCGAGCAAAAGTGGTAGGACTCTTGAAAGCCCTCTAAGGCGATGCGCCAACCCATGTTGAGCTCCACGGTCCAGGCCTTAAAAACCGTATGCGATGCCAAGTCTACAGACTGCAGCTGTTCTTCTAGGGGAGCCAGCCAGGCGTCGATCGCAACCGGTGCGGTGCTGACGCTGGGGCGAACCCAAATCAAGCCGTGACGCTCAAAGGCCGGCAATTCGATCAGCCCGAATTCCTCTTTGTTTATATCGTCAAAACCGAAGGGCTGGCGCAGCCCTCGCAGATTACCCTCTAAATCATAGGTCCAAGCATGATAAGGACAAGAAAAGGTGCTGGTGCTACCACTGCTCTCCGTGACGATGCGGGCACCGCGATGCCGACACACGTTGACGTAGGCCTTGATCTCTTGCCCCCGGGTACGGGTCACCAAGATCGGCGTACCGGTTTCATCGTGGGTAAAAAACTGGCCCGGCTTGGCCACTTGTCCCACGTGACCCACGATGATGGGGAATTGTCGAAACAGGATATTTTGTTCCAGCTCCAGACGCTGAGGATCCGCATAGTGGGCTACCGGATTCTGCATAACCGCGGGTTCTAGGTGAGTAGAACCCTCATCGTGGTACTTCAGGGTAGTCCGAATAATGTCTTTTTCGGCGTTGGTGCTAAGCATGAACTGACTCGACTGGATGTTAGAAGCGATGGCCACGCAGTGTAACGATTCTTAGCCCTCGCATACAGTCGCGGCGGGGCGTCCTAACGCAAAGACGAACCCAACAACTCTCGAGCGATGACGTGGCGCTGAACCTCACTTGGGCCTTCGCCGATGCGACGAATCCGCATTTCCCGAAACCATCGCTCAAAGGGCAAATCCTTGGCCACACCCAAACCGCCAAACATCTGCATACACCGATCCACAACCCGGCCGCCGGCTTCGGTTGCCACCAGCTTGGCGATGGCGGCTTCCTTACGAAACGGCTCGCCGCGCTCTGCTTTCGCAGCCGCCTCCAAGGTCAGCCAAAGGGATTGTTTGATGTCGATTTCGTTATCCACCAGCATCCATTGAATGGATTGGCGAGAGGACAGTGGCGCACCAAAGGTCTCGCGCTGAGGCACGTACTCCAAAGCCATTTCTTGAGCCTTAATCGCAACGCCGATACAGCCCGCTGCATAAGGAATGCGCTGCTTGGTCAAGCGATCATTAGCGATGGCAAAGCCTTTGTTGAGCTCACCCAGAATATTGCTGGCTGGCACCCGCATGTCTTCAAAACTCAGTTCAGTGGCATAGCGAGCTGAACGCAGGGTGTGCACGATGCGCCGCACAGAAAACCCTGGCGTATCGGTATCCACGATAAAACAAGTCACCCCATCCCGGCCCTTATCGTTGGCGGTGCGCGCAAACACCAAGCCATACTGGGCTTTATCCGCCCCGCTGATCCACAGCTTGCCGCCGTTGATGATCCAATCATCGCCGTCTCGAACGGCCTTGGTTTGAATGGCTCTGGCCGGATCAGACCCTCCCGAGGGTTCAGACAAACCAAAGAACCCGCGTTTTTCACCGCGCAGGGTAGGAAACAGGTATTTCTCTTGTTGTTCTGGCGTGGCTTCAAAGAGCTGAGCCAGCCCCGCTCCGCCAAAGGTGCCGTAACAGGGTACGTAGAGTCCGGCGCGATGTTGCGCCATCTCCACCGCCATCAATGTTCGCGTGACCAAATCGATATCCGGACCACCAAACTCCGGCGGAATGTCCAAGCCGTAGAGCCCCATCTCCTTGGTCATTGCCACCAATCGGGCATTGTCCTCTGGGGCCAGTTCTTCCGCATCCGGGTCTAACGCTAGCTCTAAGGGGAGAATTTCGTCGCGCACGAATCTCCGCACCATGGCGATAACCAATTCCTGTTCTTCAGTGAGCTGTAAATTCATCCTGAAGGCCTCAACTTACCCAATGCCATGGGTGCATTCCTCGGCGGTAACTCGCCATGGTCGTGTACGTGAATCATCAATAACTCTTTATAGCGACTCATGTAGGCCGTGTTGACCTCCCAACGAACCCAAGCCGCATCCGCTTGATCTTCCAGAGCCTGTCGCACCACGCCTTTTAACCCAAAGGCACTGTTGCCTCCGGCGTAGCCAATAAAAAGGATCTGCCCCTGAGTATTCGCCAGCTGATACACACCCAGATTTCCCGCCAACCGTTGCACCGCATCCGCCGCGGCTACCCAGTCTTTTTCTAACCTGATACTCATGTCCCTAGCCTCGCTGTCTGCCAGCCTACCCTCGACACAGCTTAGTTGGCCGTTTGTCCGCCGCCAACCCCACAGCACAGAACGAGCATCCAGTCCCATTGGTGCTAACAAACGCCAGCACCGAAGCTATCCTTGTACCTAACCTCGTTGGTAATTGGTTGCGTAAGCCCGCTGATAGGCTGGCCGCTGACGGTGGAGATCTCGATACCGCACCAGACTATCGGGCACCGCAAGCCCATAGTTCACAGCCCAATCCAAGCAGGACACCAGCATGACATCAGCCAAACCGAAGCCCTGTTCGAGAACCCAGGTTTTGTCCTGCAGGTATTCGGCAATCACCCCCAAATGCCGTTCGGCATAGGTTTGGGCTGACGCCACCGCCACCGGGGCCTCGCCGTAAATCGCCGACAAATCTCCGTGTCGCCGCATGACGTAGAGGGCGGTTTCGTCCAGCTCACCGTAGACATAGGACACCCACTCGTCTTCTCGCGCTTGAGCTTGAATCTCTTGGGGCGGCGCTATCGTGTCCGGGCTGCCGTAACGCGCTATTAGGTAGCGACAGATGGCAACGCTTTCGGACAAGCCCATGTGCTGGTCCTGCATGAAGGGAATTTTTTGCTTGGGGTTTAGCCGGGTGTACTCATCGGTTTGCGTCTCGCCGGTACGGGGACCAATACCGAACAATTCGTAGCTCAAGCCCAGTTCTTCTGCCACCCACAGCGGACGAAAAGTGCGCGAAGTGCCGGCTCCCCAGAACTGAATTGGGCGTTGCTGCATGTTCTTTCTCCACTGCTCAGGGCTGTTGTTGTTCGCTCAGGGCTGTTTAGTCACGCTCAAGGCTGTTTAGTCCCGCTCAAGGCTGTTTAGTCCCGCTCAAGGCTGTTCTTGCTAGCTCAAGGCTGTTCTACCAGATCGGCGAATGCTTAAGCCCCATCGGACTTCACCAAGTCCTCACCGTCCTTACGGATGTAATCCTCCGCCGAGCCGAATGTCGCGCCTGAATTTAATAGCCCGGTTCCGGGCACGTGATTGACCTCGAAGCGTATGCCGTCCGGGTCTTCAAACAACACATAGTAATAGTTAGGCGCCCAATCCCGCTCTTCCGGCCCGCGAATCATGGTGGCGCCCAGGGATTGTGCCAAGGCTGCGGTTTTGTCCACGTCTTCTCGACTTTTGGCGCGCAAACACAGGTGATGCAGGCCTACCCGATACTGTTCAAAGCGTTCCTGCTCGAACTCGGGATCACAGCGCCGTATACCAATGGCGGTGCGAGCACCCACGTGATAAAGAAAATCCGGGCCGTCATTTACTTTGACCATACCGAATTCGGGCAACAAGGCACTGTAGAACCGATGAGCCGCCTCGTACTGAGTCACGGTCAAAATCACGTGAGCCATGCCGTTAATATCGATCATCTTGATGTTCCCTATTGAGTTATTGACGCTGAACTAGGGCTTACTGCCATCCCCCGCAAAAACGATGGCAGCCGCGCTGAATCACTGGGCACTGAGTCCGGCTGCAAAACGCGCTTTGCGTTCCTGACGCTTAACCTCATCGCTGGGTTCGGTTAGCCGTTCCAGAGTGACGCCTTCGATTTGACCAGAAAAAGGAAAATCATGGGGGTAGGCCCCCACCGGTGAACCGGTATCTCGGCCCACATCAAAGGTCTCACCGCTCATGGAAAAAATCACCGGCACCGTGCGCTCTATACGAGCCTGAGCTTCGATCTGGCCATTGACCTCTAGAGCCACGTCGCCGCCAGCGGCGAAGCCACCGTCGTGCTGATAATGCACACACACCTGATGTTGCCCGGCGGCTAAGGGCGACCCCACCACCGTGGTGAATTCATGCCCGAACCAGTTATAGACAAAGGTGGGTTGCGACTGCTGATCCAAATACAAACTCCAGCCCGCCATGTTGCCCCCCTGACAGGCAATCACGCCGGACCCGGCTTGGGCCACCTGAATAGACGCGGATATGCGATAAGACGTGTTCTTCAGGTTCACCACGCCGTGCTCTGGCAGCCGAACATGCATGGGCCCATAGGTCATCTTGCTGTGCCCTTCCAGAGAATGGGGCGGCGCATAGTCGCCGCCGCGACGAGCCGAGGCATCGCGCAGCGGATAGACCCCATAGCGCTGGGCCTCTTGCTCGAACAGCTCTCGCAGTTGCTGCAGTTTTTCTGGGTGAGTGGAAGCCAGATCAACGCTTTGGGAAAAATCGTCGGCGACGTTGTACAGCTCCCAAACTTCCTGTTCACCATCAAATTCAAAACCGGCGAAGCGTATCCAAGGCAATCGCCCATGAAAGCAGGACGCCATCCAACCCTCGTGATAGATGGCCCGGTTGCCCAATATTTCGAAATACTGGGTGGTGTGGGCGCTGGGGCTATCGGCTTTCGCAAAACTGTCCATCATGCTGTTGCCGTGCACTGGGTCCTGCTTGATGCCATTAACCCGCTCTGGCATCGCTATGCCAGCCACTTCCAGCAGTGTGGGAAAGACATCGATCACATGATGAAACTGCTGTCGCAACTCGCCTCGTGCTTGAAAACCCTGGGGCCAGGACACCGCCAACGCATTGCGCGTACCGCCAAAGTGCGAAGCCACTTGCTTCATCCATTGAAAAGGCGAATCCAACGCCCAGGCCCAGCCTACGTTGAAATGGTTTTCGCACCGGTCGGTACCAAAGTCATCCATATGCTCCAGCAGCCATTCAGGGTCTTCATGAACGCCGTTTTGAAAGGATGGCGCACTCCAGGCCCCGTGTACGGTGCCCTCCGCCGAGGCCCCGTTATCACCGGTCAGATAAATCACCAAGGTGTTGTCGAAGGCTTCCTGGGCCACCAAGTAGTCGATGATTTTTTCAACCTGGGCATCGGTGTGGGCCATGAATCCGGCAAAGGTTTCCATCAGACGCGAAGCCACCGGTTTGTAGCGGTCCGGGTACTCCTGCCAGCTGGGCACCTGTTCCGGGCGCTCGGTTAATGCGGTATTGGGTGGTATGACCCCCAGCTCAAGCTGGCGCTGATAGATGCGCTGACGTAACGCATCCCAGCCGTCGTCAAACTGGCCTTTGAATTTATCGATCCATTCCGGCGCAACGTGATGCGGCGCATGCACTGCCGCCGGTGCGAAATAACAAAAAAACGGCTTATCCGGCGCCGACACTTGCTGGCGCGCAATCCATTCAATGGCTTTTTCCGCCAGATCTTCGGTCAGGTGATAATCCGGCTTGCCGCGATGGGGCTCCACCGGGGTGGTTTGATCGTACACCGGCGGCTCCCAGTGGGAGGCCTCGGCACCGATGATGCCGTAAAAGCGCTCAAAGCCCATGCCCGTGGGCCAGCGGTCAAAGGGACCTGCGGGATTTTGTTCCCAGGACGGCGTCAGGTGCCATTTGCCAAAGCAGCCTGTGGAATAGCCATTCTGCTTCAGGATTTCGGCAATGGTGGCGGACTCCGGGGGCATGGCGCTGTCATAAGCTGGAAAGCTGTTTGCGATCTCTGTTATGCCACCCATGTGCACGCTGTGGTGATTGCGTCCGGTAAGCAATGACGCCCGGGTAGGTGAACACAGGGCCGTGGTATGAAATTGGTTAAAGCGCAGACCCGCCGCGGCGACTTTATCCACCCCCGGAGTCGGTATTGGACCGCCAAAAGTGCTGCAGGTGCCAAAACCCACGTCGTCCAGCATGACCAACAAAATGTTCGGCGACCCCGCAGCCTGTTTGTTCAACGACATGGGGCTGGGTTCGGCGTCCTGAAACAATCGCTCTACACGGCCCGCGAAGGGCGGCGTGGGTTTGGGTATATCTGCCATAGGTTTGTCGTCTGTTTGTGGTCTATCTGTTCTCTATCTGTTTTCTATCTAACCCGATGCTTTAGTGATTCAGCGTGTCCAGATCGAAGCAAGCGAAGAAGCGGGTCAGCGCATCGTTATCAGAAGCCTGCAACGCGCCGTCCGCTATGGCTTCGCTCAGATTCAATTTGCCTCCTAGAATGCTGAACCAGTGATCGCTGCTGATGGTCGCGGTCAACACTGCACCGTCACCGTTTGTGGGCACCGCAACAGCATGGCGAATGCTCAAGCCGGCTTCACCACCGTCACTGAAGGTCAGGCGCAGATGTTGCTCAAGATCGTCGGCGCGTTCGGGCACCAACAGCACGCGAAGCAGTCCCAACGACTCCGCTGCGGGTCGCCTGGCCAGCTCACGCTTTTGAAACCGGTGTCCGCGAAAGCGATCAAGATTGATGGTGCCATCCAACTCCAATGCTCGGGTCAAACACCAATTGCGAATATTGGCAGCCGTGGTGGCATAGGCCACCCCTCGCAGCGCCTGGGCCAAGCGATGACGATCCTCGGCATCCCCGGTGTCGGCCCGCCCTTTATCATCGCGCTGGGACCGCACTAACCACGACGCCAACTCCAGTGCCCAACGAAAATCTTCAGCCTGCAAGGCTTCGTCAATGGCCTTACGGACCGGCTCAACGCCACCAAACCCGGCAATGAGCTTGGCCGACCGCTCCGGAGTGGGTACCGGAAACAACTTGGCCTCATCTTCATCAAACCAGCCGAACAACCCGGTGTAGATCTGACGGACGTGATGCTCCACCACGCCATAAAACTGCTGGGTGGTGTAGTGCTGTTTGAAGTACTCCGGCAGTTTAATTTCGGCGATGGTTTCGTTTAGGGTCAGACCGCGATTGGCGCAGCGAACCGTTTGATCCCACATGAATTGAATGGTGTCTCGATAGTCTCGGATCACCCGGGCAATCTCTGCTTGACCGCTCACTGGCGGTCCATGGGCCCCAATCATCTCTCGGGCGTCCAGAGCCCCAAGTTGGTCCAGACCGCGAATGAGAATTCGAGGATCCCGGTACTCCTCGCCGCGAATGGCGAAAACATTGAACAAGGCTGGCCAAAGCAGGTTATTCACCGCCAACTGCAGCTCGGGGAACCAGATGGTCACAGAGTCCGTCGCATCCGAAGGCGCTGGATAAAACTCCACCTGCAGCCCGGCGATGGTGGCCTTGGTGGGGGTATCAAAGGTTTGATTCGCGGTCACGTAACCATGGGTAAAAGGCGCATGATCCGGATTGCGGAAAAAATTCCCCAGCCCGACGTTCACTACCCCATCCGGGCCATCCTCGGGCATGGCGATGGCAAATTGATGCACCAGTCCCCGAGTTACTCGTGGCGCGATTTCGCCGCCAAAGCGGTTCAGGTTTGCTTCGATGCCCGAGTGCCCCCAGATGGGCAAATCTGGCTTTTCGTTCAACAGTACTTGGGTACCGCCCACGTAATGAAAGTGGCTATAGATGCAGGCAGCCAAGGGAGCGTTGGTCTCGGCTCGGACTTCGGCCAATGCCGACGCCATCTCTTCGTTGCACTCGCCGGTGTCAATGACAATCAGGCCTTCGGGCCCTTCGATAAAGGATTGATTGGACAAGCCGTTACCCACTAAGGACCAGGCTTTATCTCCTACTCGATAGAGTTTGCGTACCAGTCTTTTGCTGTGGGCGATGCTCTGGGGATGGGCCTGCTGGCCACGTGGCCCGGTTGCGGTGGCTCCCGGCTCAAAGGAATCGACGATGCTCATAAACCCTCTCCTCTAGACGAACACCTCAGTGTACCCAGCGGTGAGAGCCCTTGTCATCGCATTGTGGATGACGTGATGGCCGGCGGTATGACTCGAATCGGCAAGTAACGCTGGCGCTTGGTCTTACCCTAGCGCCAGCTACCGACCTATCAGCTTAGAGGTCTAGAAGGGCCGAGCAAGCTTTCGCCTTTCGGTCTGTGGCTTTGTTACAACGACTTGAACCGGGTTTGCTATCGCACGCCTTAACCGCGCTGGACGTACTGGTCACACAGCTGCGTACAGATTTTCTCGCGGCGCGGCTGTCCAAAATGTAGGCGATATCACCCACAGCGATATCCGATTTACGGGCCACAACATCGCCGATGGTGAACTTGGCCCGTACATCGGAGGCCAAGATCACCGCGGTGGTGACTTCTTCTGCACCCAACAACTCACCGGTGTCGGGGTCCACAAAACCGCCGCCCACAGATTTGATGGTCAGGATTTGATTGGGTGAGATGGTGTTTTCGCCGTAGTTCAAATACACCTGACTGCCATTTACGTTGGCCACCTTGATCGGGAAGATGCTCATGGTCAGCTTGTTGGCAATGCCGTCGGAGACGTCTTCGCCCAAAATATTGATGCTGGATAAGCTGATGCCCGCGCAAGCGTTAATGTTGGCATCCAACACAGTGTTCACGATGTCTTCCACTTGAACGCTCTCAGACAGACGAATCTCACCGGTGGCCACGTCTACGACTCTGATGTTCATGGACATAGAGGCTTCACAGTTCGCCGCAATCAATACGTTTTGATTGGTCACGGTGACATTGGAAACGCTGCCATAAATCAGATAGTCCACCCCAGAAAAACCTGAGTAATCACTGATCCCGTCGGTAATACCGGCTGCGGACAAGCCCCGTTCTTGCAGTAGCGAATCCAGACGCGACCGCTCCATGATGGTGAACTTGTTGGTTTTCTGCAGCGCATTTTCCAGGGCCAGCTGAATGCTCATGGTGCTGAAGTTGCCAATTCCCGTGGTGATCTCGCTGACCGCAATCACGGGTTTGTTTTGGCTAAACCCTTGGGCCGAAACCGCCAATGCAGCCGTGGCAAGCAGAATTTTTCCGATTGTTTTTATTGTTCTCATATCCTTCGCCCTTTCTTCTCTCGTTGTTTGCTGCTGTTCACTTGATTAACCGTCAATGAGATTTTTGCTCGATCGCCGGTACCTACCTCAAAGCTACCGCCCACTTTCTTGGCGATAGACATGTTGGCATCTGCACTGATGATCTCCAGAGTGCCCAAGACCCGCTCCCGGGAGCCGAGAACTTTACCGGTGTCCTGATCGACGATTTCGCGTCCCTCGCGGACCAACGTGACTTGGTCGCCGACGCTCAAAATGGAATCGCCGTAATTGAGGTAGATATCTGGCTCATCCACATCGACTACCCGAATGGGGAAGATGCTCTCGGCCAGCAAGGCTGCGGATTTCTTCGCTACCAATCGCTGGGCCTCAACCAAGCCATCGCCAGAGGCGTCGATGGAACGGAAGTTGCCGGTTGCCACGCCTTGTCCGGCCTCAACACTGGCCTCGATTGCCTCAGCGCGGCGAATCTCGCCCGTCGTCGCATCCACGATCTTGATATCAACGCCAAAGGTAGATACCACTTTTACCGAAGCGAACTGCCCGGTTTGCAGTTGCTTTTGCTGGGTGGATTTTTTAGTGATAGATCCGTACACCAAATAATCCACGCCTTCGATTTGTAGCTGAGTGCCATTGTTCGAGAGGCTTTGCTGCAAACCCTGCTCGCCCAACACTTGATCCAGCTTGTTGCGCTCGTAGACCGTGAACCGCCCAACTTTGATCAGTTGGGTTTCCAGCATGGCCTCGTAATTGTCCGGATTAGACTCGGTACGAAAGTAGCCCTCGTTATCCACTGTCGACTCAAATTGAGCCACCGCCACGATTGGCAGATCCGCAGCTTGTGCTGGGTTGCCTAGCAACACAGCCACTAAAAACGCCGCGATTTTGCAATTGCGTAGTGTCATACACCCTCCGATTGGCAATTGGTCAGAAACGTTTGTACCGCCTCGGCACGAACCTGTTTTTCTTCAGGGGCCAGGCGCCCGCTGATGCGGGATTTGCTCAGAACCAAATCAATTTGGTTCGTCCATTGATTCGTCTTTACGGTATAGGCGCAGTCACGTTTACATTGAAAAATCACAGCCGTGTGATCTTCCAGCGCTGAGCCAGTGCGATCGAACACCTGGGTCTTCAACGCATCCGCAGAGCCAAAGTTGAAGTATTGATCCACCGCACGATAGTTGGGATTGGCTGCTTTTTTCGTGGTGACGATTTCACATTTAGATGGTGAGGGGGTCACAGACCGGGATTCATAGCCGTCGGTGAACAGACGAAACAAGGTTGCCGACTCCAGCTCATCCACCACAGGCAGTTCATACACATACTCGCGACTGACACAGGTATAGAGTTTGCCTTCGCGCGTGCAGCCAGGACTGAGGGTTCCAGCGGTATTACGCGCTACGCCGCCAGAAACCACTCGGTTTCGCTCCAACACGACAATGCGAGGGTCCACCGCGCACAGCTCGCTATCGGAACATGGGTAAACATCAAAACGCTCGCTCTCAACGCTATCGACCCTGACTGTAGAGCATGCCGAAAGCACGCCAACAGCCAAGAGCATCAAAGTCCACTGTGATGAACGAGAGTGCAGATTTTTTGGACAGAACGACAACGCCGATGAGCTCGTACCAGGGCGCAACTTGACGAGAATGCTGCCGACTCCACCTGACGATTTACGGTTTATGCTCATCTACTCATCCACCAAAAATAAACGATGCGCTTATCGCACTTTATCCGACAGATGCTTAAGAACCCCGAAGCGACAAACGCCTAACTTTCGACTTGATCCCTTGAAAACGTTAACAATCAAGCACACACCTGCAGGCCGAGATACTACGCACCTCTATCGACTTTGACTACGGCCACCCCAAAAACGCTACAGGATCCTTTGTGAATATACCGTGAGTTGACAGTTTCGCGGCCTTTGCAGTGATCGGCGGTTTGCGGGTAATTGCGGAAAAATAGCGGGCGATGGGGTGTTAAAGATCACCCATCTCAGACAAGCAGGGAGGAAAAGACTCAGGAATAGGACTCACCCGGACCGGCTTTGTGGCTGCCGGTCCAACTGCTGTCATGCCATTGATGACAACAGCGATGGCCAAGGGTGATTGGCGCCACGGCCTCAGGACCCAGACCATCCCGGATGTGTTAGGCAGCAGTGTTAGTCGTCATCAAAGCCTAAAAACCGCGCCGCCTCGTCCACGCTTTTGCGCTCTGAGACCACGGCGTTGGCAGGAAACGAATCGTCCGGCCAGCCCAAGGCAACGGCCTTCATGATGACTTGGTCTTCGGCAATCTTGGCGTGCTCGCGCACAACTGGCGATTGCATGATGCCTTGACTGTTGATGACGGCACCGAGGCCTCGAGACCAGGCCGCGTTAACCAGCGCCGTGGTCACCGCCCCGCAATCAAAGGCGGTATCGTCGCTGTCCGCTAACACCCGATCGTAGGTGATGATGACGCACACCGGCGCATCAAATTGACGAAAACCCCGTAGCACCCAGTCCTGACGTTTTTCTGTGTCTTCCCGAGCAATACCCATGGCAGCGAACAACTGCTTTGCGACCCCCACCTGGCGGTCCCGATGATCCCCCTCAAAGGCCTTACCAATGCGGAACTCTCGAGAATGGGGTACGCCCGCCAGATTGCGTTCGGTATTGCCGGCTCGAATCCGATTCAACACCTCACCTGACACCACAGTGAAATTCCACGGCTGGGTATTCATGGACGATGGTGAACGCATGGCGATGGTCAAAATTTCTTTGATCAGCGCCTTAGGCACTGGATCGGGTTTGTAACCACGAATACTGCGGCGTCCGAGAAGCACATCATCAAACTGCACGTTCATCTCCTGTTGTAAAAAGGCTAAGTGTAATGGAACGCAAAGCCCGGCGCGCCGGTTACGGCAGTTATCTTGCCGCAGCTGTGAAATCCTCCGGCGTGCCAGCGGCAAACACCTGAAGCAAACCCCCGGAGGCAAACCCCGGAGGCAAACCCCGGAGGCAAACCCAAAAAAGTACTTACTGACCCGTCACCACCTTCAGATCCACCAGACTTTGGGCACCCGCTTGGATCGCCGTTTCGGCGTCACGAGGCTTCCAGCCAAGGGCCAAAGCCGGTGAGATATCCACGGCCTTAACCCGACCCAAGTCCGGCAAAAACTGCTTAATCTCTTGCAAAAAAACGCCGGCAATGCGGGCAACCACATTCGGCATTTGCGCAGTGGGGACCTTCAGCTGAGGATGTGCCGCTTTTACCGTCTTTGCGATATCAACGAACCATCGAAATCCATTGGCACACAAGTAACGATTGCCCGCGGCTTCCGGTGCTTCCAAGGCCAGACGATGAAGTGACGCTACATCGCGAACGTCCACCACCTCAAACCCAAGTTTGGGCAAGATCGGATAAGCGCCGGACATCAGCAGATACAGCGCCTCAAGAGAGCTGCCATAGTCCGCCTCCAGAGCTGGCCCCAACACCAACGCCGGATTGATCGTTACCAGCTCCAGTCCGTGGTTATTCGCGTACTCCCAAGCCGCTTTTTCAGCAATGGTTTTGCTCTTTACGTAAGGGGACAGATCCGTCCGCGACAAGTCGGTCCAATCCTCATGAGTAAAGGTGCCGCTGTCTCGGTTGCCGGACATCACCGCCGCAACCGAAGAAGTCAGCACCACGCGCTTGATGCCGTTGGCCGTCGCCGCCTTTAGGACATTGAGCGTGCCTGTCTTGGCTGGCACGATGACCTCGTTTTCATCCTCTGGCTGCACCACGGGCACCGGCGACGCCAGATGCAAAATCGCATCGCAGCCTCGAGCCGCCTCTAGCCAACAGGACTCGTCCATCAAATCCGCAGATACGAACTCCAGGGCATCGGTTCTATCCGAATACTGGGCAAGCGTGGACTTGATCGATTCGCCTCTGGCCCCATCACGCAAGGTGCCCCGCACCTCATAGCCATTTGCCAGCATCTCTAAAATGCAGTGACTGGCAATAAAACCACTGGCCCCCGTTATCAAAACCTTTTGCATGGTGCTTCCTTCGTTAATCCAAACAGGGCTTCTACCCTATTTGCGTCAAAAAAGCCCATGCCAAAACCTCACCTCAACCTATGGTTCGACAAGACATTTGGCGCAGTGGCTAACGGATCTGGACCCAGTGCGCATCTCTCGCCTTTGACTCGTTGGCAGGTCACAGCAAAAATGATGAAGCTTGCAATCAAAGGACCACCAATGAACCACGCCCAAACCGATGCCCCAGAATTCATCTCGTTAGAAGCCGCCGCGGCCATGACCACAGGGACCCGAGTCACCTTTATTCCAGGCATGCCCGCACTCTATGCCGAAGCCCTCAAAAACATTTGCTACGTCAAAGGCGTGCCGTTAATTCGTGCGCTGCATCCCATGATGGGCGTGGATAAGGAAACCGGCGAAGACCGACAAGCCCAACTCTACGAGCTGACTCGTCAAACCGGCCTGCCCACAATGTTCCACAATGCCGAGCGGCCTCGAAACGTTTGGATCGAGCAGTTAACCCTGGCCGAAAATATCGGCGCGGCCAACGCGCCCAAACTCATCCCCGACAATTTCGCCCGGCGTGCAGAGATGCTGGGACTTTGCGCCGTGATCCTCGGCGAAGACGGCATGGTTTGGAACATGAGAATTATGAGCGACAGCCCGTTGGCGCAAAAATACGGCTATTCAGAACACGCCAGCGCTGCCGCGCCGGGCAAAGTGGCCGAGGTCATCAACCTCATCGACACACGACTCGCCGCCCAAGAACAACAGGGCTCGCCTTACCTGGTGGGCAACGCGATATCTGCGGTAGACGTGTATTGGGCGACCATGAGCATGTGCGTACTGGTCCCGCCTACGGACATCATGCCGGTGACCCAGCAAAACAAAGGCATGCTGAAGTACTTTGGGATGAACGGACAAATTCCCGTCATTGCTGAGGCACTTAGCCATCGCATCGAGCAACACCAGCGTCACATCCTGACCACCTATTGCGAAACACCCGCCGTCTTAGGTGGCGACCCTTTATAGGACTGGCGTAACACCACAGTAACACCAGATTTTTCTGCTCGGCGCGGGTCTCCCGACGACCCAAAAAGTCTGGGACAAAGCCAAGTAAATACGGAGGCCAGCGGCTCAGTGCTTGCGCTGATGTTTTATCCTTTGCAGCTTGTGTAGCATGACCGTCGCTTTTAAGGACCCAGATATATGTTCATTCGCAACCTTTGGTATGTCGCGGCATGGAGTCACGATCTCGACAACGAACCGCTGGGGTGCGTCATTACCGGCGTGCCCGTGGTCTTGTACCGTCGCGCGGACGGGGTTGCCGTTGGTTTAGAAGACCGCTGCCCTCACCGCTTTGCGCCATTATCCAATGGCCGCATTGAAGGCGACGATTTGCGCTGCATGTATCACGGCTTGCGCTTCGGTTGCGATGGCGTCTGCAACGAGATGCCCGCCCGTGATCAGGCTCCACCCCTTCGCGTCCGGTCTTTTCCTGTGGTGGAGCGATGGGACTGGGTTTGGGTGTGGATGGGCGACCCAGAGCTTGCTAACCCCGACGAGATTCCGGAAGCCTTCGGCTTGCAGGGTGACTACGACATGCGCTCTGGCGCTATGGATTACGACGCGAATTGGGAATTGATCAACGACAATCTGTGCGACCTTTCCCACCTGGATTTTTCCCATGAAACAACCTTGGGCGCAGCCAGCGGAGCGAAATGGAGCCCAGACCAACCAACCATCGAAACCTTAGACAATGGCTTACGCTTTACTCGATGGTTCCCCGGTGCACGCCTGTCCGCTAGCAGCGACAAAAAAGTCGACACCTACAGCAGCTATCGCTACCTGTTGCCGGGCTTGTTTTTGATGACCACAGAGCTGTATCCGGTCGGATCGGCCCAGCGCTACGACTTTGGCGCCCCCCAAGAAACGCCCATGTCTCGGCGGGTGGAGCAGCAGGCTGTGACTCCCATGACCGAGGAACGCACGCGATATTTTTTCGCGTCCGGTTTCGCCGCAGGCACCTTACCGCCGAAGTTACTGCAAGCGGCCTTCGAGGTGATTGATGCAGCCTTCGCGGAAGACAAGCAGATCATCGAAGGACAACAACGAATCATAAACCTGACACCGGCGGACGAACGCATGTTCGCCACCCCCCACGATCGCGGCGTTTACGCATTCCGCAAACTTGTCCGCGAACGCATCGCCATGGAAAACGAAGCCGAGGCAAGCAAGCCCAACAAAAGCGCGGTCTGATTCTTCCGCGATGGCTTAGCGCGATGATTGAAAGCGATGACGAAAAGCGCTGGACCGGCCCTAGGCCACCCTCATGTTGGCATTTTGGAAGGATGAGCCTGCCTACTGAAAGCCACCCATACCAACGCACTGGAGGTATTTGTTAGACCGTGACTTCAGGGGCTATGATCCGGGATTACTTGCAACCAACCGTGACCCATCTATGCGCAATTTCTCCACCTTTGAGCTCGCTAGCGTCGAACTCTCTCATCTCAAATTCTCTGCCCAAAAACGCTACGTCGGCAAACTCATCGCCCTGTGCTTGACCGCTTATTTCGCCATGTTCGGCATCGTTGCCGAACAAGCGGTTGCTCAAACTCAGGCTGACAACAGCCAAAATGAGATAGCTTCTGGCGCTTGGCACACCATCCAACCGGGTGGAGACACCCTATGTTCCGACGGCACGCCCTATCGTTTTTTGGTTCGGCCGGGTGATCCCACCAAGTTACTGTTCCACCTTCAGGGCGGCGGCGGGTGCTGGCGTCGGGAAAACTGCGATCCCAACATGCAGCCTACCTATCGCATCAACACCGAAGACCTCACCGCGCCCAGCGACGGCGTGTTTGCATTCGACAACAAGAACAATCCGTTTGCAGACTATTCCGTCGTCATGGTGGCTTACTGCAGCGGTGATATTCACTTAGGCAGCAGGGATATGGAGTACCCGGCGGTAACACCTGACCAACAACCGCTAACGATATATCATCGTGGACGCGCCAATGTGGAATCCGCGCTGCAGTGGACCTACGCGAACCTTCCGGCCCCAACCGAGGTGTTCGTATCTGGGTCCTCCGCTGGCGCTCTGCCAAGCCCACTGTACGCCAGCATGCTGGCGGATCACTATCCCCAAGCTAAGTTTGCCCACCTAGGGGATGCCGCTGGGGGTTATCTCTTTGACGCGCCGGACACTCGGCCTCGGGATATTTGGGGAACCTTCGAGTTTCTCAACAACACCCCGGGGTTCGAAAACATTCCCGGCAGCGCCTTCAGTTACGAGGCGCTCTACACAGCGGCGGCCGAGGCCAACCCACAGATTTTGTTCGCCCGCTATGACAATGCAGAAGATCGAGCCCAGAAGGCGTTTCTTGCCATGCGCGGGGTCATCGACATCAGCCTGCTCACCTCGCTGCAAGCCAACAATGAGCACATTCGCAGCCAGGTGAACAATTTTCGCGCCTATATTGCTGGGGGTGACCTACACACCATCCTGGGTAAACCCGAGTTTTACGAGCTGACGGCGCAGGATGTATCCATTCGGGATTGGGTGGCGGCGCTGGCCAAGCGACAACCGGTAGCAGATGTGCAATGCCAAGATTGCACGGTGCATCAAACGATCAAGTAACCCCGCAGACCACCGAACCGACAGAACCGCGGGCCAATGCTCTTGAGCTTGGCCCTTGGCAAAAACCTAAGGCTGCGGGCCTTAGGCAATGGGTTCTAGGCTCTGGGTCTTAGGCTCTGTGCCGAAGCACCTGGCCCGGTGCCGCCCCAGTCAATTCGTCATCACGCAGGGTCACCACGCCGTTGATCAACGTGGCCACATAGCCTTCTGCACGCTGGGTGTAGCGCGGCGCTCCGCCAGGAAAATCGTGGACGATCTCTGGCTGCCGCTCGCCGATGCGAGACAAGTCAATGACGTTCACATCTGCCCGCATACCTTCTGCCAGCACGCCACGGTCGGTCAGACCCAGCACCGCGGCAGGACCAGAGGTCATGCGGCGTACCGCCTCTTCCACGGTGAAGTGTGCACGGTCGCGAACCCAGTAACTGAGCAGGAACGTAGACCACCCCGCATCCATGATCTGAGACACGTGGGCCCCGGCGTCTCCGAGACCAGGATACAGGTGCTCGCTGCCATAAAGTCCGGCCAGCTCATCCACATTCATGGAGAACATGCGGTAGTTGAACAACGCCAGACCGTCGCTCTCGATGGTTAGACGCACGAAGGTTTCGATCCAATGCTCTCCCGCCGCCTCGGCGATGGCACCCAGGGATTGCGTCCCAATGTAATCCGGTTGCTTGTCCGTACCCAGCGGGAACGCCTGCTCAAGAGGCAGCTTCGCCCCCATGGCCTTACCTTCCTCAATCAGCGCCGCACGCGCGTCACCGTCGCGCAGCTCTGCCAGTCGACCGGCAAGATCCTTCTGTCGCAGGGCACGCCAGCGGTCGCCCAAAATAGGCACGCCAGCCTGTAGTCCGAACAGATAGCCCGAGCCCCGCACGTGGGCAATGGCCGTGACATTGCGGCCTTGGCAAAGCGCGTCGAGTCGCGCTGCCGCCTCTTGCCCATCCCCGGCTTCCGGGCCAGTACCGTAGCTGAAGAGCACGCGCCCGGGGCCTGCGTCGGCTAAGGCCGCCACCTCGGGCATCGGCGAACCAACCAGCTGCACCAATCCGCCCGCAGCCGCTACCCGGCGTGCCAGACCTTCCAGCTCGCCAACTTCGGCAAAGGTGCCAGGAATGGAGCGCCCATCCGGACCTTTGTGGGCGTCAAATCGATTGACAGAAAAGCCGAAGGCACCGGACTGCAGGGCCTCAGCCACCACGGCTTCCATTTGCGTGCGTTCTTCCGCGGTCGCCACGTCTTCGTAAGCGCGGTCACCCATCACATAGGTGCGAACAGCGCTGTGGCCCACCAACCCGGCTATATTGAGGGTATTTCCAAGCCGCTCTAGGGCATCCAAATAGCCGCCGTAGCTTTCCCAATCCCAAGGTAGACCCGTGAGAATGGCGTTTTTAGGAATGTCTTCGACGGTCTCCATCATGGCCGCTAGGGTTTCCCGGTCCCCGGGCTTACAGGGCGCAAAAGTCACGCCACAGTTGCCAATCAATGCGGTGGTAATGCCGTGCCAGCTCAGCGGCGTCAGCGCCCGATCCCAGCCAAGCTGGGCGTCTAAGTGGGTATGAATATCAACAAAGCCAGGGGTAACCAGTGCTCCTTGGGCATCGATTTCTTCCGCGCCCTTTGCCGACACTTGGCCAATTTCCCGAATCACGCCATCCGCAATAGCCACATCGGCAGTGCGCGGCGCCGCGCCCGTTCCATCCACCACGGTTCCCCCGCGAAGCACTACATCCATAACCCTCTCCCGTTGTCTTCGTTCGAATGAAGCACACGGTTTTACTCGCAACAGCCTGAACCTGCAAGGCGAAGACCTGGGCGCGGCATGCTAACGACCTATCTACAACGCATCCTGAGTGCCCGCAAACCGCGTTAAAGTCGCCCTTGCGGGCAATCTGCAATCAGTCTGTTGGCTTCGCTAGATTGCCCAGCGCGGCCTCACCCATCAGCGGGTTTGTGCCGTTGATCATGTTCTCGGCCCGGTCCCGAATCATTTGATCAAAGTGATCGTGGGGGAGAATGTAGAGTCGATCAGCCCGAATACCGTCGAAAACGATGTCGGCAATGGCCGCTGGCTGCATGCCCTGTCGAAGAATCTCCTGAAACATGGCCATGCGCTGCTCGTCTTCAGGCGTGAGCGGTTGCGGCGCTTCGTCGTTGGTGAGATCGGCGGGCCGATTACGGCCGCTGTTGAAGATGTTGGTATTGACAAAACCCGGGCAAAGCACGGAGCACCCAATTTGGGCGTCTTCTGCCTTGAGATCCACGGCGAGATTTTCCGTCAGCGCCACCACCCCGTGCTTGGTGACGGAGTAAAGCGCGTTAGTGCTGCCGCCGATGATACCGGCGATGGAGGCGGTGTTGACGATATGACAGGGCGAATTCTGGGCAATCATTTGCGGCACAAACACGCGCTGCCCATAGATCACACTCCACAGATTGACCCCTAACACCCAGTCCCAGTCTTTTTGCGTGGCGTTCCAAGAATTGCCGCCGCCGCCAACGCCAGCGTTGTTAAAAAGCAGGTGCACACCACCCAGTTTTTCCACCGCTTCATCCCGCACCTTGCGCAACTCAGCTTCCATGGCCACGTTGGTAACCATAGGCAGCACCTGATTATTGGTCGTGGCCTGCAGTTCAGCCGCCGCCTGCTCCAGCACCGCTTCCTCGATATCCACCATCACCACGTGCATGCCTTCAGCAATGCACTTTTCCGTGAGTGCCTTACCAATACCGCTTGCCGCTCCCGTAATCACAGCGACCTTGCCCGCAAATTCCTGCATGAAAATCCCCTCGTAAAAAGAAACGAGTATAGCTGCCAGTCCTGGGTAAGTCTGAACGGTTGTCTAAAGTTCAGCAGACCGATGGTTGTACCGTCGGTGCTGGCGAAGTGCGGTCATCACCGAGAAAACCTGTGTTTCGTCGTAGCACCATCGACAGGAGCACCATCGACTGAAGCACCATTGAGGACCGGATTTAGCCGAAGATCGTCGTATTGCTATCACCTGAAACACAGGTAATATAACCTGAAATTCAGGTAGCAATGCCTACAAACCGGGAAGTAAAAGACATGACTCCTGCACTTGAAGCACTATTTGGAAATCGCACTGCGGCTTGGACGTTACTGTTCCTTCAATCATACGGGGAAGCCTATGCAACAAGGGTCGCTGACACGTTCGAAATCCGCGTGAACCTCGTGCAATCCCAACTACGTCGATTAGAAGAAAGCGGATTGTTAGTTAGCCGAGAAGTTGGCCGAACGAGGCTGTTTACTTGGAATCCGCGAAGCCTTACCGCAAAAAAACTGCGTAACTTCCTCGAAGCCGAATTGAAGCAACTGCCAAAAGACGTAACCCAGAAATATTTCCGCCAACGCCAACGGCCCCGCCGCCCAGGAAAACCTCGTTAATCCGGTGAATATCAATAACAACACAACAGCTGTAGAACTTGCCGCTATCGTCAGTCAGACACTCGAGAAATCCGGGATTCCAGCGACGCTTTCCGGTGGCGGAGCAGTGTCCATTTACACTCACAATGAATATCAATCCAACGATTTGGATTTCGTCACCGCCGAACGGCGAGAAAGACTTGCCAACGTTCTCGCTCCACTCGGTTTCACCTTGGCAAGTGACCGCAGACATTTCACCCATCCCAACACGAGCTTCTACTTAGAGTTCCCACCAGCACCACTTGAATTTGGCAGCAAGGTCGTTCAACACAGCGACATTCCGCGCCTGAATACCCAGTGGGGACCAATCCGCGTCATCACGCCCACTCTGTGTGTCATGGACCGCCTCATCGCATATTGGGCTTGGGACGATCGTCAGTCTTGGGATCAGGCTGTAATGGTCTGCAAACACAGCGATAGCGTGGACTGGGACGAACTCACCAAATACGCAAAAGCGGAAGGCGCAGATCCTAAAGATATCGATAAACTGCAAAGGGAAGCGGACAAGTAGAAAGGACCCCGCTGAGGAAAGCTGCAAGAGCGCCCAAATCAAGCTATTGATTTATGTGGAATCTTTTTAAAGAAATGGCGGAGCGGACGGGACTCGAACCCGCGACCCCCGGCGTGACAGGCCGGTATTCTAACCAGCTGAACTACCGCTCCGCAGCGAGAACATCAATCGTGGGGTACGATCGACGAGACTTGGTGGGTGTTACAGGATTTGAACCTGTGACCTACGCCTTGTAAGGGCGCCGCTCTACCAACTGAGCTAAACACCCGTCTTTCAGCACTCTTTCGAGGCCGCGTATGGTACCGATTCTGGGTGCTCTGTCAATCAATCGAAGCGGGTCCGTGAGCACTTTGAAGCGATGTCTCAACATTCGCTTTTGAACGTGGACTCTTTGGCCACAGGGCACGCTAGGAAAACACCCTGCAAGCGGTGCGACCTCCCCTACCCAACCCTTGCGAGTTGGGCTACTGACGCATCCACAATCCATTCCGCGCCCTTGGCGTCGCCCCTCAGCTGTAGGTATCAAATCGTTGCCGCGCACTGACTTTTAGCCTTGCCTATCGACCGCTATGGGCCTCACTCCGTGCTTAAAAGCTGAGCCACGCCTCGTTTAACCTGACGGCGTCTCTATCAGGCTGTGGTATAACAAGACCTCGTTTGTGCGGCTTGAGGGGGAAGCATGAAATCACTGTTCAAAGGTCTATTAAAAGGCCTGTTAAAAGGGCTATCCATCGTTGTCGTCGCCGCGGTAGCCGTGGTCTTTGCCATGAGATTTGCGGACGGCCCCTGGGGCATGGTTCCCGGCGGTGCATTCAGTCAGGCGCCGCAATCCACACCCGTAAGCTGGGCATTCGTCAAAGACCTCGACACCGTGGAATTTCAGCTGTTGGATCCGGTCAGCTCGCGCACCTCTTGGATTGCCGAGCACGACAACCGCATCTACATTCCATCGGGCTATATGAACTCGGGTATCGGCAAGCTGTGGAAGCAATGGCCCATGCGCGCGGAAAAAAACGGTGCCGGGTTACTGCGTATAGACGACACGGTATACGCGGTTCAGTTGGTGCGCACCAAGGACCCTGACTCCTTGGTTCCGGTGCTGCGGGAACTGGCGCGCAAATACATGCCCTCGCAACCGCCCATAGAGGCTATGCTGGAGGAAGTTGCCAGCAACAACCTGTGGGTATTTGAACTGACCCCACGACCCTAACCGCCTATTGGAAACGCCATGACAGATCAGCAACAAGCCTTTACCGGCATTCGTATTCTTGACTTCAGCCAGGTGCTGGCCGGGCCTTTTGCTACCCAGCTGTTGGCTCAACTTGGTGCCCAGGTCATTAAAATCGAACAGCCTGTTGGCGGCGATATGACCCGAGGCCTGATGTCCGCTTCCAGCGACGGCATGGCGCCTTCGTTTTTAGCGGCCAATCTGGGCAAGCGCAGTTTGACCCTGGACCTGAAAAACCCAGACACCAAAGAGGTTGTGCATAAGCTGGTGGCTCAAGCGGATGTGGTGGTTGAGAACTTCAAACCCGGCACCATCGAACGGTTGGGTTACGGCTATGAGGCGCTCAAAGCCATCAAGCCAGACCTGATCTACGCTTCGATTTCTGGCTTTGGCCAAACCGGCCCCCGTGCCGGTTTGCCTGCCTTCGATGGGGCCATTCAGGCTTACTCCGGGATGATGAGCATCAGCGGCCACGAGGAAACCGGGCCGGTGCGCTCGGGTTATTTTTCGGTGGACATGAGTACTGCCCTCAACGCCGCCTTCGCCATCAGCGCGGCGCTACTGCGTCGCGCCAATACCGGCGAAGGTCAGCGGGTGGACGTGTCCATGCTCGACACCGCCATGTTCATGCAGGCCCCGCAAATGACCGGCTACCTGGTCACCGGCAAAGTGCCGGAGCTGAACGGCAACGCCTCCCCGACCAAGCAACCCACATCCAATGTCTTTCCCAGCAGCAACGGCTATGTACAAGTCATTGCTATGAAAGAAACTCAGGTTGAGGCACTTTTTCGCGAGCTAGGGGTGGCCGAGCGCTATGCAGAGTTTAATGAGCCCACCAAGCGGCTGGCCCAGCGTGACGAGGTGCACCATCTGATCGCGCCGCTGATCGCTCAGCACACCACCGAGCATTGGCTGCAGGCCTTGGATGCCATCGGTGTGCCGGTATCCGCTATCCAAGACTTCCCCACCATTGCCGCAGAACCCCAGTTGGCCCACCGGGAAGTGTTTGTGGAACTGCCCCATCACAGCGAAAAGGGTAAAACCGTGAAGGTTGTGCGGGCTTCCCACGTCGCATCACCAGGCAACCCAACCGTGGCAGGGCCCAGCCCTACCCTGGGCGCGGACAGCGACGATATTTTGCGCGAACTGGGCTATGCCGATGCGGAGATTCAGCAAATGCGCGACAAAGGCATGACTTAAGACATGAACCGGCCCACAAGCGGTTGTTCGTCGCATTTAACTCTCTAGAATGCGCTCCGCGTCTTTGTATTTAGATGGATTTGTTAAGGCTACCCACACATGAGTAATACCCAACACCACCGTTTGATCGTGCTCGGCTCTGGGCCGGCAGGCTACACCGCGGCTTTATACGCTGCCCGGGCGAATTTGCAGCCTGCACTGATCACCGGCATCGAAGTGGGTGGCCAGCTCACCACCACCACCGAAGTGGAAAATTGGCCGGGTGGTCATGCAGAGCTGCAGGGACCCGAACTGATGCAGCAAATGGCGGAACACGTCGAACGCTTTGATGCCAGCATCATCAATGACCATATCCACACCACCCAGCTCAACCCCGACGGTGGTCCGCAGACACTCATTGGTGACGAGAACACTTACACCTGCGACGCCTTGATCATCGCCACCGGAGCCTCAGCCCAATATCTGGGGCTGCCCAGCGAAGAAGAATTCAAAGGCAAGGGCGTCAGCGCCTGCGCCACCTGCGATGGTTTTTTCTACCGAGGCCGGGATGTTGCGGTAATCGGCGGCGGCAATACCGCAGTCGAGGAAGCGTTGTATCTGTCCAACATCGCTAACACTGTTTATCTCGTTCACCGCCGGGACAGCTTGCGCGCGGAGAAAATTCTGCAGGATCGCCTGTTGGCTAAAGACAACATCAAACCGCTGTGGAATCACCAGTTGGCGGAAGTGCTGGGTGACGACATGGGGGTGACTGGCATGCGCATTCGCGAGAACGGTGGCGCTGAGCAAGACATCGACCTGGCCGGTGTGTTCATCGCCATTGGCCATACGCCCAACACCAGTATTTTTGCTGACCAAGTGGCCATGGAAGGTGGCTACATTCAGATCAACAGCGGTATCGCCGGCAACGCCACGGCGACCAGCGTACCCGGCGTTTTTGCCGCCGGCGATGTGGCGGACCACATCTACCGTCAGGCCATCACCAGCGCGGGATTTGGCTGCATGGCAGCGCTGGACGCCGAACGCTACCTAGACGCGCTGGGCTAAGCTTCTGAGGTAAGGCTCTCAGGTAGGATCTTAGGTAAGACCCTGAGATAAGCCTCTGAGCTAAGACTCTGGACCAGGCCTCGGCCCTATCCGCCTAGGCCTGCACCGCAGGAATTCGCTCAGCAATCTTTGCCGACCAAATCTTCGGCCCTTCAATGTGCACGGACTCACCGTTGGCATCGACGCTGACCGTTACCGGCATGTCTTTGACCTCGAACTCGTAGATGGCTTCCATGCCCAGCTCTGGAAACGCCAGCAGCGTTGAGTCGGTAATCGCCTTGGCCACCAAGTAAGCAGCGCCGCCCACGGCAATCATAGAAACGGCCTTGTTGTCTCGAATGGCATCGATGGCAATTTGACCCCGCTCGGCCTTGCCGATCATGCCCAGCAAGCCGGTTTGCTCCAGCATGGTGCGAGTGAATTTGTCCATGCGGGTCGCCGTGGTGGGTCCTGCTGGGCCAACCACTTCGTCACGCACCGGATCCACCGGGCCCACGTAGTAGATCACCCGATTGGTAAAGTCCACAGGCAGCTCTTCGCCGTTTTCGATCATGTCCACCAGCTTCTTATGGGCAGCATCACGACCGGTGAGCATCTTGCCCGACAACAGCAAGGTATCGCCGGACTTCCAGGTTTGTGTCTCTTCTGGGGTCAGCGTGTCTAAGTTGACCCGCTTCACGTCGTCGCCAAGCTCAAATTCGATATCCGGCCACTCGGACAGATCCGGCGGCGTAAACTGAGCTGGGCCTGAGCCATCGAGCGTAAAGTGCACGTGTCGGGTGGCGCTGCAGTTCGGAATAATCGCCACTGGCTTGTTGGCCGCGTGGGTTGGGTAGTCTTTGATTTTCACGTCCAACACCGTAGTCAGACCGCCCAAACCTTGGGCGCCAATGCCCAGAGCGTTCACTTTTTCGAACAATTCCATTCGCAGGGCTTCGTTAGCGTCTTGGGCGCCATTGGCCTGCAGCTCGTGCATGTTCAGGGGCTCCATCAACGACTCTTTGGCCAGCAGCATGGCTTTTTCTGGCGTGCCGCCAATACCAACCCCAAGAATGCCCGGCGGGCACCAGCCAGCGCCCATGGTCGGCACCACGCTAAGAATCCAATCCACCACCGAATCCGACGGATTCAGCATGGCGAACTTGGCCTTGGCCTCACTGCCGCCCCCTTTGGCCGCTACTTCAATCTCCACCTTGTCGCCGGGGACAATTTTGGTGTGCACGATGGCTGGCGTGTTGTCCTTGGTGTTTGCTCGGGCGCCATTCGGGTCCGTGAGCACGGACCCACGGAGCACGTTATCGGGGTGGGTGTAACCCCGCCGCACGCCTTCGTTAATCATGTCCTCAAAGGCCATGTCTGCATCCCACTGCACGTCCATGCCCACCGATACCAGCACGTTGACGATGCCGGTATCTTGGCAAATTGGGCGCTTGCCGATGGCGCACATACGCGAGTTCACCAACACTTGGGTCAGCGCGGCCTTAGCCGCAGGTGACTCTTCTTGCTCCCAGGCGCCACGCATGGCGCGAATAAAATCCGTTGGGTGATAATAGGAAATAAATTGCAGGGCATCGGCAATGCTCTGGATCAGGTCATCCTGCTTAATAACGGTCATGCGTGACTCCGCTTGGGTAAGACGTTAGGAGCTGGCGGAATCCAGCCCGGGAATTTCACAGTATAAGTCCAGCTCTACCGTTTCGCTAACGTAGCGGTTGCGATGGGCGCCAGCACACCAAGATGGCATCACCATGGAGTACAAACCGCTGCCGCCCGCCATCAACAGCAAGATATCCGTAGGTGCGTTGAAGCAGCGATAGGTGTCGCCTTCGATGCGCTCAGCAAAGCCCGCGGCAAAATACGCCAAGCGTTCTTTGGGATAGTGGGTCAGCTCCCACAGACGCTGCAAAATAGCGCCACGGTCTAACCCGGCATCGGCCAGAATTTTGGCGTGCTCTGGATTCAGCACCACAACGGCGCCCCCGCCGGTTAATACCGCGTTGTTGGTACCCATATTGGCCAATCCTATGGCCAGCACTTCCAATAATTTTTCTGCATCCTTGGGGTCGTCGGCATCGCCGCTGTAGATCACCGAATGCGGCGCTTCGGCACCGATCACGGTGACCACGGTATCGTCCGGCGAATACCCCAAATCCTGGTGCATGGGGGTAAAGGGCGAATGCTCTTCATCTTCCGCTAGGCAGTAGGTGAACTTACCCGGATGCCCCAGCAGCGCCATATCGGATTCGCCAGGCTTGGCGCCGCCGATATTGATCATGCACAGCCGCAAGGCGCGGCCGATACTGGCGTTGGCCCGATGCCCCGGCCCCAGCGCACCAAAACCACTGGCAATGGGGCCGCAGGTCAAACGACCAGGGCCGTTCACGATAATCAGCGGTGCGGTGCAGTGGGTGGTTGACTGCATTTGCGCCAAATCAAACTCATCGGCGATCACCGCTTTGACGGCGGCAATGACAACGGGCAGATAATCGGGCAAGCAGCCCGCCATCACCGCAGCCACGGCGACTTTTTCGATGGTGGCCACGCCCCCCGCCGGTCCCATAACACCCAAACTCATATCGCCGTCCTGGCCACTGGCCAGCACCATGCGGCTGACCCGCTCAGGAGTGGGGATCACCACCGGCAGCCCATCGGTCATGCCCGCCTCGTGCAAAACCTCCAGTGCGGCAGCTTCGTCCGCCGCTTGCAGCATTTCAGTCATTTTTTAACCGCTCAATGATTTGTGGTGCTAGGCGTTCAGCCACTGCTTTTAAATGCTCTTGGCCGGTCCCCGCTAAGGGGTGCGGCAGTTTGACCCGAGGCACGTCAGGCATGCCTAAGCTTTCTGCGGTGAAGTTTCCTTGGGGCCAAAAATCGTCGGTCACCAACGCCACCGAAGGCAGTCCCAGTCGCGCTGTATTGATGCCGTCACGCACGGTGCCGGTAGTACAGCTGCCTCAGTGGCCGTAAGCGGCAATCACCGCATCGCATTGGGAACGAATCTCGTCCAGCATCTCTCGCGGGGCGGCTATGGAGGCATTGCCTTTATTCCACACACGCACATCAACGCCCTGAATCAGTTTTTCCAGCTCGGCGCCAATGTGACGAAGAAAATTCTCAGAGTCGGGAAAACCGTTGGCCAGCAGGCCCACCACCGGCGCGCCGTCAGACGCCAAATCTATACCCAAGGTATAGGGGTCTGCGGGTACCGCCCGCTCTCCCTTGGGACTGTGGAATTCGATCATGGAACCTCCAGGGTTTGTGATTGCAACGGTGGATAACTTACACGCGGACATCCAGAATAAAAACCTTATCCGCGGAGCTGCTGTGGGTGTTTGATTAACGTACCGGGAGTTTTTATGTCGCTGCCTAACCTCTGTTTTCGCGCCAACCTTCAGACCAAGGCCGCCCAGCTGCCCACATTCGCCTTGCTGCTGACGTTGGTTCTGGCCTTGGCCACGGGCTGTTCCGATACCCAAACCGCAGCCGCGCCCCAAGCAACCAGCCCACGCACTCAAACTCTGGTTATCGATACCCACATTGACGCCCCATTTCGCCTGCATCGCGCCTATACCGACCTCAGCCAGCCTGCCCCGGACCGAGAATTTGACTATCCGCGCGCCAAAGCTGGCGGCTTGAACGGTGCGTTTATGTCCATCTACATTCCCGCCGCGGTGGATGCAGCAGGCGACGGCGTTGCCTTGGCAGATAAGCTGATTGATGACATGGAGGCGTTAGCTCAGGCCCATCCAGACAAATTCGCCATCGCCACCTGCGCGGCTGACATAGCCGCTCAGGCACAACGCGGCTTGGTCTCCCTACCCTTGGGCATGGAAAACGGCGGCCCAGTCGCAGCCTCGGCAGACACGCTGGAGCACTTTTACCGTCGCGGCATCCGCTACATTACCCTGACGCACAGTCAGTCCAACGCGCTGTCTGACTCCTCATACGACCCCAACGAAGTCTTGGGCGGCCTGTCGCCGCTGGGTCAAGACATGGTCGGCCGCATGAACAAGCTGGGCATCATGATCGATGTATCCCACATTTCTGACCGGGCGTTCGATCAAGTCATGGCCCTCAGCCAGGCCCCGGTCATTGCCTCACATTCGTCATTGCGACACTTCGTTCCCGGCTTTCACCGCAACATGAGCGACGAGATGGTGAAAATGCTAGGGGCCGCTGGCGGCGTCATTCAAATCAATTTTGGCAGCAGCTTTGTCAGCGCAGAGGCCAGAACTTACTCCGACACGGCCAGAGAAGTTTTCAGCCGCTATCAGCAAGAACAGGGACTGGAATGGAATGCGCCAGCCATGGTCGCGTTTCGCGAGCAATACCGGGCAGACAATCCCTACCCCTTTGCGACCATGGAGACCGTGCTGGACCATTTTGACCGGGCGATTGAATTAGCCGGTATCGACGCCGTAGGCATTGGCTCTGACTACGATGGCGTAGGCGATACCCTGCCCGAGGGCTTAAAGGATGTGTCCACCTATGGCGCGCTCATGGACGGACTGGCCCAACGCGGCTACAGCCAGCAAGACATCGACAAGATCATGGGCGGCAATCTGCTACGGGTATGGCGAGAGGTTGAGGCCTTCGCCAGCGCCCAAGGCAACCCCGTCGCCTGTTCGGGCTAGCTGGGCGCGAGCACTCGACCGTAGACGCCGACCCGAGCCTGAACCCGCTCGGTATAGTCTTTCAATTGAGGGTAGTCGTTGGCCACATGGGTAAGCCAAGTCGGGGGCTGTTGATCAAAGACCCCCGCCATAAAACTGGCGATGGTGAAGTCGAACACACAGGGTTCCGGTCCGAATAAGAAGCCGCCGGGCTCCACAGCGTCTTGCAGTGCTTGCAGGTCTCGCCGCGCAAAACCCTCTTGCTCCTCACGACTGTGACGCCCCAAACCGTGCAGGTGATAGGTTTGGGCCACTTGTTTGCGCGCGCTTCTGGCCACTAAGCCGCGAATGGGCTTGGGCGCAATATGAAAAAAACCGTCAACGATGTTGGCAAACCACGACGCTTCCAGCCATCGGCTGGCCACCAAAATCCAATACAGGTGATCGTCTACCAAGCGCGATAACGCTACCCCTATGGCCCTCTCCTTGGCGGACAGGCCTGCGTACACTTTGCCCCCGGTTAGGTTGTCGATGTACTCAACAATCAATTCCGAATCCGCCAGTTTTTCACCATCAACAAGCAGATACGGCAGCTTGCCCTTGGGGGCCTTGCGTGGGTCCGCTTCGATGCCCAGATCAAAATCCAGCCCCAGATGCGTCATCAGCATTTCAGCCTTCAGACAGAAGGGACTGACGTTTTGTAGCCCAAAAGCCCCGCCCAAGGTAACCAGTGTCAGTTGTGGTTCACTCATGTAGGTTAGAAAGCCCCGCCCAAGGTAACCAGTGTCAGTTGTGGTTCACTCATGTAGGTTAGCCCGCCTCATTGCCCGAGCCGTCCACCACCACCTCGGCGTTGAGCAACTCTTGGATGTAGGATTCTTGAAAATCGAGCTGGCGTAACACATCAACGCTGTCGGCTCCGATGTCTGGCGCTCGGTTCGGCGTTTTCTTAGTCTCGCCGGAGATATTGATGGGACTGCTGATGGTGAGATCAAAATCCCCTTGGGTGTCGCCGGTTTCGACCACGATACCCGCGGCGCGAAACTGGGGATCTTCCAGCACCTGGCTCATGGTTTGGACTTTGCCGTAGGTGATCCCCTGTTCATCCAGGCGTCTGGCGGCCTCTGCAAAGTCCATTTGCGCAAACGCTTCCCCAATAAGCTGATGCAGTTCGTCACGATTGCGCATGGCTTCTCGCACATCCGCAAAACGCGAGTCCTCCAGCCACTCTGGGTGCCCCAGAGCTTCGCATAGCTGAGGATATTCTCGGGCGGTGTTGATCATGGTCAGCACCAAGTAACTACCATCGCCGCAGCCATAGGATGTGCTCAAGGGATTCAACCAGCCCTTGGTCTGACGGTGTTCCGCGATGTCGTTACCGGCAATCACCCCCTGCAGGGCCATACCGTTAGCCCAAACACCGTTGGCTGCCAGCGACGTACTGACCCTGCACCCTTCGCCGGTGCGCTCGCGCTTGTACAACCCGCTCATAATCGCCGCAAACAAGGCCGTGGCCGTCGAATGGTCGCCCATACCCGGCGCGGGCATCAGCGGGGTTTGGCCCGGATCGCGAACAAATTCCATCATGCCCGAACGCGCCCACCAACCCGTCACATCAAAGGCCCGACGTTCGGTTTCGGGGCCTTCGTCGCCATAGCCCGTGATGTGGGCGTAAATCAGTCGGGGATTAATTGCCTTCAAGGTGGGATACGTCAGTTGATAGCGCTCTAGCTGACTGGGCATAAAGTTAGTGGTCATCACATCGGCTTTGGCAATGATCTGGTGCATCAGCTGTTGGCCTGCGTCTTTGCGCAAATCCACCGCCAGGGATTGCTTGTTACGCGACGTCAGCAGCCAGTGATAAGGCACCGGATAACGTCCCACCAAACCTCGGTAACCGTCGCCGGTGGGAGGCTCGACCTTGATCACTGTGGCGCCAAAGTCCCCTAACATAGTGGCCGCTCCGGGCCCCGCCAAAAACGTTGCGGCGTCTACTACCACCAAGTCTTGTAAAAAGTGATCCATGCTCTCCTCCTCTACCACTTCGCGTGCACTGCTCTTGTATTGCTCCTGCACCGCGCATACACCTTTCTAACACTCGCGCTTTTCAATGCGCGTGCCTGACGTGCAGGCGTTGTCAGATGGTCAGTGTCCCTCTACCCCGATCTTAGGCGTCAACAATGCTGCAAAGCTAGCTTTCTCCACTGGGCTGTCGCTTTGCATCGATCTGTACCGATCTGCCATCAAACAAAGGGCATAATCTGCTCCGCCACAGATTCCAGCACATCGAAGCGAGGATCAAAAGACGGCAAGTTAATGATTTGATTCAAACCCGCGTCGTTTAGCGCGTGCAGCTTTTCCACCAGCTCATCTCGGGTTCCCACCAAGCATGTGGACTGGATCAGTTCTGGAGTGAGGAATTTCTCTTCCTCGGGCAAGACCCAGCAGTTGTGCCCCATGTGAATACGCTGATGACGCCGATCTTCGGGAAATTCGTCCAAAAGCTTGGTGTAGTCGTCCCAAATACCCGCCAGCGCATTCGGCGGCTGCCAGCCGAAGTTGCGCCACTGATCGTAGGCAAAGTGCAAGGAGGCTATGGCCATGGCGCCGCAATCACGCTTGATGCGCGGAGAATCCACCGGTTCACCGGGCTCCTGCACAACCATGGCGGTCAGGGCTGTAGTGTAAAACTGCTCGCGACGAAAGCCATGGGGGGCTTCTTTTTCGATCATGGTCCAGATGTGTTCCATCATGGCCGGATTGGCGGGCATGGCCAGCACCGCACCGTCACCGTGCTTGCCTGCCAGCGCTAACGATCGAGGCCCAAACCCCGATACGTACATGGGAATAGGATCTTCAAAATTAACGAAGCCCTTGTCGGGCATGATGTGGCGGATGGGAATGTGTGCATCACCGTGCTGCATTATGGCTTCTTCGCCTTTGAGCAAAGGCTTAACCTCAGTCAGATATTGATCGAACTGGGCAATGCGTTGGGGCGGCAGGCCCATAATGCGCATGGCGGTATTACCGGCGCCCACGCCAAAAAAGGTCCGGCCCGGCGCGATGGCATTGATAGTGGCGATACCCGCGGCGTTGACCGATGCAGGGCGGGTACCGCTGATGGCGACGCCGGTACCCAACTTGATGCGACTGGTGCGATCCGCCGCCAGGGCTAAGGTCGCGTAACAGTCAGACCAGATCATTTGGCTGTCGGCCAGCCAAGCGTGGCTGTAACCCAGGGTTTCGGCACGCACCACATAGTCGATATCGCCGATGTGGCTGGCGACGCAGATACCTATATCCATGCTCTCCCCTCTTGCTTTTGCGCCATTGCCTAGCGCCATTCCTTTAGCACCACTCCCCTAGCGCCACTCCTTTAGCGCCACTCCCTCTGCGCGAGTTCCATTGTGCGATCGCTCTGCGCGCGGCGCTCTGCTCGGCAATCCGCTTAGCAATCGTTCTCGTGCTGAGCCAACACCATAACCTCACCCGTCACCGATACCGTCACGGTAAACTGAATGGGCGCACAGCACACATAGCAGTCTTCAATGTATCGCTGCTCGCTTTCACTAGCATCGACAATGAGCTCGAAGTTTTCGCCGCAATACGGACAATCAATAAACTGGGTGTGTGTACTCAAGTGCATCGTCACAGTCTAAACAAAGTAACCAACGGATGTATGCCGGGGGTTTGTCCCGCGTGAAAATCCTCCAACGCCGGTGTAGGGTACGTCGCTTTACTGGAGCCACGCCGTGTCTGACCTGCCTTTTTGGTACACCTTTGCCAAGGACTATCCGTCTCAATCTGCCAGCATCACCGTAGATGGGGTCAACATTGCCTACGAGACTTGGGGTGAAGTGGGCAAACCGGGCATCGTGCTCATCCACGGCAGCAACGCCCACCTAGAGTGGTGGCGCTTCACCGCACCGTTCTTGGCGGATCGTTTTCGTCTGGCAGCCATCGACTTGTCCGGCAACGGCAACAGCGGCTGGCGCGAGCGCTATACCGGCAAAAACTTTGCTGATGAAGTGTGGGCGGTTTGTGAGGCGGCAGAGCTGGGCGCAAAGCCCTTTGTGGTGGGCCACAGCTTTGGTGGCTTTGTTGCGCTGGAAGTGGGGCATTATTTTGGCCCCCACTTGGGTGGCATTTTGTTTATGGATTTCACCGTTGCGCCACCCGAACAGTCGATGGAGTGGGGACTGCGTGTCGAACGCGAAGGTGTAGAACCCGGACGCAAGCTGCGGATTTATGACGACTTCGACTCTGCTCTTGGGCGATTTCGTTTCATTCCAGAACAGCCCGGCGTGCATCCCGAGGTACTGCGACACCTAGGCACCTACGGCTTGAAAGAGGTCGATGAGGGGTGGACCTGGAAATTCGATCCGGGTTTGTTCGACTACTTAGAAATGGGCACTGACCAGCACGACAAGTTACTGGCCCTGCCCTGCAAAACCGCGCTGATGCTGGGCGAGCAAAGCGAAGACGAAGGCGCGCTGTACGGCGATCATATGCTGGAAGTCAGTGGCGGCACCCTGCCCGTGGTCACCATTCCCGGCACCTATCATCACCTGATGTTCGATCAGCCCATCGCCGTTGCATCGTCCATGAAGCTACTGCTGTTGGAGTGGCTGCGGCAATAGTGACAACCGCAAGGCACCGCAACGTTGGGTTTGATGTCAGAGCTTTTACACAAACCCCAAATCGCGTATGCCTCTCCTAGACGTCTATTAAAAGAGCCCGTTAGAAGAGCCCCTCGCAACCATGCCGCGACGGGGACGCTTCACAAATGCCCTTCATCAATAGCGTTGGGATCTTTCTCCACATAGTCGTACTCACCGACACTATCAAGCGCATTGGCCGAGCTATTTCCGTCCTTTTTGGTCGCAGTATCTGCTTGGCTCTGACCACCGTGAATGTTTGGCGAGTGAGTGCGGTTCCACACGCCAGGCCGCTGTGCATTTGACGTGCCAGCGCCTCCCATCACCGCGGTTACATCCTTCGCCGGTGCCAAGGATGTCGCAGCCGTACCCGTGCCACCGTGATAGTGCTGAAGAATGCGCTCCAGAACATCAAGGGTTACGCCGTATACCTTGGCGGAATCCTTGGCATTGAGATTGCTATGCGCTATCGAGTCCTTCAGTGACACAACGTTCCCGAATCTGCTCTACCGTCCGACGACTAAAATCAGTGCGCTCGGCGGCGTCTTTGTCAATGAATGCCGGGCCATATTCACCTTCATCAACCAATAACAGCACTTGAGCATGCCTTCGACGATAGGCTGCAACTTTGCCTTTATTGACGAGCCCTTCAAGTTGTTCACGTTCTATCTGCGTTAATTTCACCAATCGCTTTTTCATTGGAATATTCCTCAGCAGGATGGAGTAATCTGTTGAGAAATAACTTTAATATCCTAATTTATTTTATTGAAGTACCACTAGGAGCCTGATGGACTTAACCGTTCGTAGCGAGGGAAAGTAGAACAGTGTTAAGTCCGACAGGCTAGCCGCGCCAATATTCCACTTTAGTCACGTTATCCGTATTGGCTATTAGTAGATCCTTTCCGGTTCTAACGGTAATATTTTAAGGTGTTTATTTTTTCGAAAGCTATAGGCAGAGTGAAAAGAATATGGACGGGTGTTGACTTCTCTTACATAATCATCAGCCCCATCGCCGTCGACATCAGCAAAAAAGCGTATTCCATCCTTATATCCAAGATCGCCCCTGAAAACCATGTCTTTTCCGAAGCTGTTACCGGTGGACAATTTGCACGCGATGTTGGATCGGGGTCTGTTCCCGGTTTCCCTACAATAGTCTGCCTTACCATCGCCATTGACATCGGCAAAGGTTCGCATACCGTCTTGATAGCCAAGGTCGCCTGTCATAACCACTTCGTTATTGAAACTGTTACCGGTGGACAATTTGCACGCGATGTTGGATCGGGGTCTGTTCCCAGTTTCCCGACAATAGTCTGCCTTACCATCACCATTAACGTCTGCAAAAATGCGGATCCCGTCGGAAAACCCAAGGTCTCCGTTAACGGTTATTTCGTTTCCGAATCCAGAGCCGGTGGACAATGTGCACGCGATGTTGTTGGCTAGTGGTCTTTTGCCGGTTTCCCGACAATAGTCTGCCTTACCATCACCATTGATATCAGCAAAGGAGCGTATGCCATCGCGAAAGCCAAGATCTCCTCGGTAAATGATATCTTTACCGCTGGCAAGGCCGGTAGCAAGAGGTAAAGGTACGCACGCGATGTTGGTTTTGGGGTCGTTCCCGGTTTCTCGGCAATAGTCTGCTCTACCATCGCCTGTGACGTCAGCAAAAGTACGGATACGACCTTTATATCCAAGGTCGCCCTTGTAGTGAATTGCACCGTCAAGTCCAACAAGTTCCTCGCCATCTTTGACGCCCTTTACACTAATAGAGCAGCTAATGATCGACTTTGGTCTGGAACCAACTTCACGACAAAAGTCTGCTCTACCATCACCGTTGACGTCATTAAATTTGCGTATGGAGTCTTTAAATCCCAAATCCATTACAGGATTCAACCCGATCATATCCCGAATTAACGCGTGTCCAGGGAAGTCGGCCATAACGATCCCTGCGCGCCGATTATGACCTTTCTTGCCGATCACCTGTTGAAACAGGGTATTGATCCCTTCTATATAAATCGTGCACCGATCCTTGATACAGGCTAAACGGGGAAAGTCGGGGAATATGTTGTCGTCTTTTCCCCGTAGGACGATGCGGGCAGTGGACATGCGGGGTGCATTTGTCCTTTGATCGCTATGGCCGCTAGCAGCGTTGAACGGCGACAATCCATTTCCTAAATCTTTAATTTTCGAAACACCCGTTGCGGAAAGATAATTTATGCTAAGAGGCGGTATGGGGCCTTTGTAGCTACTGATCCAGCCACTGGCGGATTTTACTTGTATCCATTTGTTGTAAATGCTGGTGCCGTAGTCACCTTTTAGCAAGTAACAGTCCTGAGAATATTTGTTCAGACAGGGGTCTGTATCTGGGTGAGGCACACCATAATTCGTCGGCACAACATCACCTTTTCTTAATAGAACGATTTTTCCTCTTATGTCGCCGACACGAGGGTTATTTCTAAATTCATTGCCAACATTGGTGTTACGCCAAAACAGATTACTCCACCTAGGGTTTTTCAAATAGTCATTATTTTGAAACCGATTTTTGCTGGTTTTTGCGTTGCCATGGTCGTGTGAAATGCGCATAACGACAAACTCTTTCGGATTATCTTTTAAGAATTTAGCGACGATATCCAACACGTTATCCAAATAAGTTTTCAAAAAAACAGACCCATGATGAATAGCTAGCTTACCATCCTTAGGGGAAACCCTGATATCCAGTGCGCGAATCCCCGACAACAGTTGATCCTCTAGATACATACCCTGCGTACGTACCTGGTTGGTCAGAAGCAACCCCGGTTTGTTATAAGCCATTGAGTCATGAGTTCCAGGTATGCTCAACTCACTCAATCTCTTAAAATCGAGTTGTGCAGACAACCATTTTGGATTGTAAATGCGCCTTTCACGGTCTGAACTGTAGGCATCTTGATTGTGGGCGTTTACATGGGCCGACTGAATAGCACAAAGAACAGTTAAGATTGCACAGAGTAGTTCGCGCGAGTTATTCCTCAATAATTTAATCAAATTAGCCATACTAAACTTTCCTTGAATTAAGTTAAGAACACTATGTTTATTTTTTACTCTACTGAGCCATAACCCCAGCGACTATTGGCTCAGGCGACAGTCTGCGTACTGGTCTTCGCTGAGTTGATCGACTGTCACATCACGACACCCCGATGGGCAGCCGTTTTCGCCCGGGGTGCATCGCTGATACTGCTGGGTTGGAGAGTTACCCCCACCTGCGGCTCCGCCCGTGGTTTTTTCGTTGTTGCCCAAGTCTTTTTTTGCAACTGCCGCACCGCCAGCCGAGGATTGGCTAATACCTTCCGTGGCATTGACAGTAAGGTTTTCTTGCAGAGTTATTTTGGTGTTTTTCGCTTCCGATATGGCCAAATCATGGATCAGATCTAAAGTTTTATCATAAAGCTTTGTTATGTCATCTGCCTGAAGGTTGTGAGATCTCGTCATTTCGCACAGACGGTACATTAGCTCCCTGGTAATCAAAACGGCCGGCGTTCGACCCTGCATTTCTAGCTCACCGCTATGCTCCTCTATTGATTCGCCGCTATCTTCACCTGCTGTTGAGTTGGAAATTAACGAAAATGAAAAGCCTTCAGATGCTTCCTGTGTAAAAACAGCATCCGGCGGAGGTTCCTTGCAGAGCAAATAATCTGAGTTGCGTTTGACCGCGCTTATACCGCTAACAGATGCGGTATGGGATATAACGCCTTCCCCTTCAAGTTTCGAAAACTGTGGCGTTGGTTCGAAATGGGTGCAACCAACGAGCAACAACAAGACGCTATACTTATATAAGCCGTTAAAACATGAGACATCCACCACACTCTCCTTTAGATTCTGCACCCTAAAAGTACTTCAATAAAATAAATTAGGATATTAAATTTATTTCTCAATAGATTACCCCATCCTGCTAATGGTTCCTAACCAGTATCCCTTGAATTGATTTGGATATAGTTAGCTTTGTTGCCAACAACATCGAGTTTGTTGCTGACAACGCGACCCATTAAGTATCGCGACCAAAAGCCAGCAAGTTTTGATCTTCCAGTGACAATCAAAGCGATTAAATTGTCGCGCTAAAGGCAAGTTGAGGTTTTATTCGGGGTTTTATTCGAGGGCGGAGGGTGCGAAACAATTAGCAAAGAAAAGCTAGTCGAAATTAACTCACCACACCTGCCATATTCATGGGCGCGTCATTCCAAAAAAACATCGATCAGTCGACTTTTTAAACATCGCTAAGCGAATTTTGGCAGCGAATCACCATGAATCAGTGATCGCTCAAAACCAATTTTTCCCGCACCTCGGGCAGCATTCGTCTGGAAATGGGTAGCAGAGAGCCACCTTTTAGTTTGACCCGGGGGTTGCCCCTGTGAAAGTGCAAAGACTCGAGCTGTTCCCAAGCAACCCAGTGAGATCGATGGATCCGCAAACCGGCGTTGGCGGAAAGATTTTCAGCCGCTTTGTTCAACCCCATTCTTAGCAGGGCGTCACCATGCTCGGTATACACTTTTATGTACTGATTTTCGGCCTCAATCCTTAACACCTTACCGCGTATTTCAGGGGGCATTGCTGATTGCAAATGGTCTGCTTGCTTAGCCACAGGCCACCACAGCTCAAAATTCTCACAGGAATCCGCCATGGTATTGACAATGATCCTTCGCAGCACCAGCAGCGTGATCACGACAGCTACAACAACAAGGACATAAATAACAAAACAGAACCAAAAAAACAGAACCCAAAACTCATAAGAATCAAGTACAAGTCCGAGCAGAGCGACATAGACCACTGTAATGGGAAAGCATGCGGCTATTTGTGTCCAACTCCAAGGAACATTGTATAAAAGCCCGTACCACAGAACATAGGGAAGGATAAATCGACTAAAACCAAAAAAATAAATCACAGAAGCCGCATTAATGGCGAACCGATAAAGCAGACTTTGCTCAAGCAGATACTGGCCCGGAGCCAGCAACGTAATAAACAGGTATAAAAAAAATGTTGTTAGTAAGGTTTCCTTACGATCGATTAAATCGCCAAATTTTTTAATGAATGTTCTTCGCGGAAGGATTTCCGTTTTCTTATAAAAGTAAGTGCGCCAGCGAAAGCCTTGCGAGAAACCACGACTTTTCTCAATCTCATTGGACGATAGATCAAACGGGCTAATCAATTTGCAACGTTCCCAGCTATTTCGAAGAGTGCAAAGAAATCTTTAAAAAGCACTTACATGAATGACTGCGTCGACAACCCGGCCAATGCTCACCATACCCGGCACCTATCATCACCTGATGTTCGATCAGCCCATCGCCGTTGCATCGTCCATGAAGCTGTTGCTGTTGGAGTGGCTGCGGCAGTAACAGTGGCATAGCGAGCAGCTAACCCTCGTCAATGGACAACACGCGCCGCACCTGATCGTTTTTAAAGCCAATCAGACTGGGGCGTTTGACTCCGGGCAGTACCACCACATCGTACAGTTCGGTAATAAACCCTTCCGCATAGAGGGCATGGGGCATGCCACCGGTCTTGAGATCCACCACCACAAGACCGCTACGGGCGTGAGCGTTTTCCCGCTCCAGCCGCGCATCCAGTGCCAGGCCATTGAAGGTTTTGTTATCCCGGGGACGCGACAAGCCCAGCACCGCATAGTCACCGTAAAAAGCCACGCCGCGAATGTAACCGGGACAAAACACCAGCGGTTCAAACACGCCTTTATCCAAATCCACCGAGCCAAACTCGCCTGTGCCGGAATTGGCCAGCCACAGCCGGCCATTGTGCCAGCGCGGTGAATGGGGCATGGATAGTCCTCCCAGCACCGTTTCACCACTGTGCACATCAATCACAATGCCGCCATCGTTCCTGTGCTCTCGCCAGCCATCCGCCACATTGCTGGGACCCACAGCCGTCACAAAGGCAGGCTGACCATCGCGCATGGCCAGTCCATTCAGATGGCAGCGATCCTCCGCTTGCAGAGCACTTATAAAACTTGGTTGCCACAGGGGCTTGAAGCTGGCTTTGTCACTGACCGTCGCCAGACAACTGAACAGGGTGTTGACGAATACCGGCCTGCCGTCGGCCCCCAGCGCCAAATCGTGCACATCCAAATCACCGGTAATATGGCTGACATGGGGCGCATACAGCCGGTCATACCCATCGGCATCCTCACCGGCTCTCAAAGTGTTATTGAAGCGGTACAACTGGTACAGGTTGCTCAGCAGCAGGGTTTGCCCGTCACTCCACAAGCCCATGGGGCGCTCAAAGGTACGTTCAAACACGGATAGCTGTTGCTGTGCATTGTGACCCAGGAGCAGCACCTTGCCAGACTGGTAGGTGCTAAACCCCAGACTGATGTTCTGTTCAATCAGCCAGGGCACGAACTGGCGCGTGGCGTTTAATTCAAATTGCGGCGCAGCCTGGGCCGCGGTTGCAGCGGGTATCGTGGTCATGGTTAGTTCGCTGTGCTAAATCACCGCTGTATTAATATCCGCATCCACCAGCACCTGGATGTCCAGAGTGTTGTGGTTGTAGACATCGTAGGTATTGCCACCAAAGTCCACGGTACCGTCGTTAGACCACACCACATCCTCCAGTGTTAAGCTGTCCGAGCCATCACCATCCACGACCACCTGCATTTTGTTGGGGGTAGCGCCCAGGGTGTAGCTGCCGTCCGCCCAACCGGTGGCAGTGGTGAATTCGTTGTAGCCGCCCAGACCGTTGATCTCCCCGTCTCCCTCGTTGGCCGGGTCTTGGCTGGTTGAGTCGCCGCCGATAATCATGTCCGCGTTCAAAGTCAGGGTTTGCGCCGTGGTGGTATCCAGATCGTAGCGATGACCGTCACCGACAACCGCCGTACCGCCGCCGTTAGTTGGGTCATTATCCAACCCGCCTAAACGCACTGTGACCGTGGCGACACCACCAACATCGTTGGTATAGGTAAATTCGATGTCTTTAATATCCCCTTCCGCCAGGTTGTCGGCCAAGGCGTTGGGGGTAACGGTAATGGTGTTGGCCGTCTGATCCCAGACCACATCGGCGTAAACCGCACCACTGCTGTCTATAGCCGTGGCAGAGACGGCAGTAATGGCGGTAGCACCGCCTCCATCATTGGCCAGCAACTCTAATGCGGTAACGGTGACCGCATTGTCTTCATCGCTGCCCAAATTCAGCACTGTCTCAGTGGCCAGCTCAAACAGACCGGTCTCGGTATTAAAGCGGTAAATATCCGAGTCAACCCCTAGACCATTACTGCCCGCTGAAGAACCCAGATCGATGATTTGGACGCCGTTATCAAAAAGAGATCCGACAAAGGCGTAGGTGTGGGTACCGATTGTGGCCGTGGTAACCTTGGATGCACCGTCAAGCTCAGTGTACCCGCCCACTCCGTCGCTTAGGGCAGTCGTTGCAACCGGGTTGGCGGGGTCTGTGATGTCGATGATCTGGACGCCGTCATCGAGGATACTCCCCACAATTGCGTAAGTTTTGGCGCCCAGCGTGGTTATGGTAATACCATTCGCACCATCAAGTTCTGTGAACCCGCCCACTCCGTCAGTGACGGCAGCCGTTGCAACCGGGTTTAAAGGGTCTGTGATATCGATGATCTGAATGCCATCGTCCACCTGAGCTGCGACCAGAGCGTAGGTTTGGGTGCCGATTGTCGTTATCGCAATACCATTCGCACCATCAAGTTCTGTGAATCCGTCTACACCGTCGGTTAAGGCTCCGCTCGCAACCGGGTTGGAGGGGTCTGTGATGTCAATGATCTGGACGCCGTCATCATAAAAAGATGCAACCAGGGCGTAGGTGTTGCCGCCACTTGTCGTAGTGGCAACCTCATATGCGCCAGCAAGTCTTGTGAATCCGCCTGCGTTGTCCGTAACAGCAGCCGTTGCAACCGGGTTGGCGGGGTCTGTGATGTCGATGATCTGGAAGCCGGCATCGTTATAACTTGCGACCAGGGCGTAGATGTTGGAGCCAATCGTCGTTATCGCAATACCATTCGCACCATCAAGTTCTGTGAATCCGCCTACTCCGTCAGTAACGGCGGCCGTTGCAACCGGGTTGGATGGGTCTGTGATATCAATGATCTGGACGCCGTCATCAAAACGAGCTGTGGCAACGGCGTAAGTGTTGGAACCGATTGTCGTTATGACGATTTCTCGCGCACTGTCAAGTTCTGTGAACCCGCCTACTTCGTCCGTAACGGCAGCCGTTGCAACCGGGTTGAATGGGTCTGTAACGTCAATTATCTGGACGCCGTCATCAAAAGCAGATCCGACAAGGGCATAGGTCCTGGAGCCGATTGTGGTTACGGCAACACCATATGCGCCGCCCAGCACTGTGAATGTGCCACCCGCACCATCAGCGCTACCGTCAGGCACTGCAGATGCGGGGGAGAGTTGCCAACCATTCGCCACGGCCAGATATTGTTCACCGCCCAAAGTAAAGCTCTCCCAGTCGAATGCACTGGAGGTTGAAATGCTCTGCAACTCGACAAAAGAGCTGCCATCCCAGCGGTAGATCACCGAATTGATATTGCCGCTACTACCATCGGTGTTGTTGGCCACGGCCAGATATTGCACACCGTTAACGGTAAAACTCCCCCAGTCACGGGCACCCTGGGTCGCGATACTTTGCAGCAAGACAAAATTACCGGCGGTGCTATCCCAGCGATAAATCTCTGAATTTTGATTGTAGCTAGTGCCGTCGTAGTTGTTCGCTACCGCCAGATATTGCTCACCATTAATGGTAAAGCTTTCCCAATCCATTGCCCCACTGGTCGCAATAGTTTGCAGCAGGACAAAATCTCCGGCGGTGCCATCCCAGCGGTAAATCGTCGAATTTAGACTGTAACCACCAACAGAGCTGTCGTAAGAGTTGGCCACTGCCAAGAACTGCTCACCCCCAATGGTAAAACTCTCCCAATCGCGAGCACCCTTGGTTGGCTGGACGAAAACGGATTCAAAGGAGCTGCCATTCCATTTATAGACCACCGAGTTAATGCTAGAACTGCTACCTTCTGAGTAATTCGCCGCTACCAAATACTGTTCGCCATTAAAGGTAAAACTCTCCCAGTCACTAGCTCCCATTGTCCGTAGTCCCAGACTGGTCGTGTTGAAGGTGCTGCGGTCTGCACTCAGTGGGTTTACCACCGTTACCGTCAGCACCCCGCTGGGGTCACTTTCATTGCCGGCAGGGTCGGTGTAGGTCGCTGTCAGGTCATGATCACCATCGGTCAGTGTGGTGCTGTCGATGGACCAGCTACCATCCGGGGCCACTGTCACCGTACCCAGCACGGTGGTGCCGTCGGTGTCGTAAAGGGTGACGGTATCCCCGGGTGTGCCACCGGTGCCTGTGATGGTGGGGGTATTGTCACTGGTAATGTCATCGGTATCACTGATACCAGAATCGGAGGTGGCGGCCAGATCCGGCGTCCCCGGTGCTGCCGGAGCCATGGTATCAATCGTTACCGTCAGCGCACTGCTGGGGTCACTTTCATTACCGGCAGGATCGGTGTAGGTCGCTGTCAGGTCATGATCACCATGGGTCAGGGTGGTGCTGTCGATAGACCAGCTGCCATCCGGGGCCACTGTTGTCCTACCCAGCACGGTGGTGCCGTCGCTGTCGTAAAGGGTGACGGTATCCCCAGGTGTGCCACCGGTGCCTGTAATGGTAGGGGTATCGTCGTTGGTCAGGTCATCGCTGGTGTTGTCGCCGGAATCCGAGGCCGTCGCCAAATCTAGTGTCCCCGGTGCTGCCGGCGCCATGGTATCAATCGTTACCGTCAGCGCACTGCTGGGGTCACTTTCATTACCGGCAGGGTCGGTGTAGGTCGCTGTCAGGTCATGATCACCATGGGTCAGGGTGGTGCTGTCGATAGACCAACTGCCATCCGGGGCCACTGTTGTCCTACCCAGCACGGTGGTGCCGTCGCTGTCGTAAAGGGTGACGGTATCCCCAGGTGTGCCACCGGTGCCTCTTATGGTGGGGGTATCGTCGTTGGTCAGGTCATCGCTGGTGTTGTCGCCGGAATCCGAGGCCGTCGCCAGATCCAGTGTCCCCGGTGCTGCCGGAGCCATGGTATCAATCGTTACCGTTAGTGCGTCGCTGGGGTCACTTTCATTACCGGCAGGGTCGGTGTAGGTCGCTGTCAGGTCATGATCACCATGGGTCAGGGTGGTGCTGTCGATAGACCAACTGCCATCCGGGGCCACTGTTGCCCTACCCAGCACGGTGGTGCCGTCGCTGTCGTAAAGGGTGACGGTATCCCCGGGTGTGCCACCGGTGCCTCTTATGGTGGGGGTATCGTCGTTGGTCAGGTCATCGCTGGTGTTGTCGCCGGAATCCGAGGCCGTCGCCAGATCCAGTGTCCCCGGTGCTGCCGGAGCCATGGTATCAATCGTTACCGTTAGTGCGTCGCTGGGGTCACTTTCATTACCGGCAGGGTCGGTGTAGGTCGCTGTCAGGTCATGATCACCATGGGTCAGGGTGGTGCTGTCGATAGACCAACTGCCATCCGGGGCCACTGTTGCCCTACCCAGCACGGTGGTGCCGTCGCTGTCGTAAAGGGTGACGGTATCCCCGGGTGTGCC